>JAAUYJ010031234.1_pt1 | contig 47589 bp, 42 predicted proteins | sample 7278031 | NCBI WGS metagenome assembly JAAUYJ01 (sample SAMN14350222, study PRJNA611818) | marine sediment metagenome | isolation source: surface marine sediment (1.8m) | place: French Polynesia: Moorea | collected 2018-08 | reverse complement strand
GACCTTTGCTGGTGTAGCGCGACTCCTGGTTTGAGGCTCCGCGTGGTTTCGACCGACCTGGTGGCCCAGAGCGCCGTCGGGTTCCTTGTCGCGCGCATGGGCCGTCGCCTCTCCGGCCGGCCCATCTGGAAATGAGCTGGCGGAAATGCAACGCCGGGAATAGCGGGACCGGCGCGGCGACAACCGTCTGAGCCCGTCGGCCCAATGGTCAGTCGGCGTTCGTGAGTCGGCGTGGGTGAGTCGCGGTCGCCCCGGTCACCAGCGGCCCAGGCCGGCCCGCTCCGGCTGGGCGTCGCGCGAAGCCGCGTCCGCGGGCCGTCTCAGGTCATGCGCCCCGTTCGAAGAACCCGCGCCGTTCGGCCTAACGGTCTGGTGGGACGCACCGAGCGCTATGGCCTCCAGCGCCGGCCTGTTGAGCACAATGATCCGGCTCGGCCGCGGCATGGCGATGATGCGCTCGCGCTTGAGACGCGAGAACTCCCGCGACACCGATTCGGTCGTCAGACCAAGGTACTCGGCGATGTCGGGGCGGCGCATGGGCAAGTGGATTTCGCGACTGAGGCTCATTGCCGCCGCGGAAGGGCGGCAGAATTCGAGGATGAAGGAGGCGAGCTTCTCTTCCGTCGACTTGCGGCCGAGCATGAGGAGCCGGTCCTGCAGGCCGGCGATCTCGTCGCCGGCCATATCCAAGAGCGCGCGGTCGATCGCCGGATAGCGGCCGGCCAGACCGCGCAGCGCCTCCCATTCGATCCGGAAGAGCTCGCAGTAGGAAACTGCTTCCACGGTCACCGGCCAAGGCGTGTCGCGGCGATGCAGCGAGATCAAGTCGCCAGCCGCGCGAAAGGCGACAATCTGCCGCCGTCCGTCGGGCATGGCCTTCCACAGCTTGACGAAGCCCTCGGAGAGCACAAACAGCTCGTTACCGACCTCGCCCTGCTGGGCCAAGACTTCGCCGCGCGCCGCCCCGACCGGCGTGGCCAGGGCTTGAAGCTGCCTGGCGCCGGTTCTGTCGAGAACCGAGTCGAAGAATGACAGGGCCATCGGGGCGGGTTGCGCCCCGTTGATCAGGCGCAGGGTCATCCGCAGTCCGCTTTGACGATGGTGACCGGAAGCGGCGCGCGACCGGCAACGAGGTTCGCCGTGGATCCGTGCAGCAAGCGCCCGAGGCCTTTACGGCGGCGGCTGCCCAGCACCAGAAGCCGGGCCCCGTGGGCCTTCGCGACATAGAGGATCGTCGCGGCCGGCAGACCCTGGACGCAGTGGGTTTTGGCGCTCCCCAGGCCCAGCAGGTCGGGATTGTCTTGCCCGACCCGATCCAGAAATCCGGTCAGTTTGCGCTTGGCGACATCGGCCATGGGCTCGAGCGGATCGCCATTGTCCGGCCTGTAGGTCCCGGGCGCGTCGGCCGGGTCGTGGACCACGTGGAGGACCTCGAGTGGCGCGCCGATCTTGTCCGCGTAGTCGCAGGCCCACGCGAGGGCCGCTTCGGCGTCCGGCGAGAAATCGACCGCCACGAGGACCGGCGCTTCCGCCACAGCGATCTCTTCCGTCCGCCTGGTTTGAGGCGCTGCGTGCTTTTCTGCCTCGAGGTTCAGACCTTCCATGCGCGGCCACTCCACTGCTTCATCGCCGGTTTCTCCCTCGCGGGCCGGCCTTGATCTGACGCTTGCATCCTGACCGAGGATACGAACGGCACTTGAAGCTTTTGTGACGGTTACTTGAATGGAGCGTGACAATTGATCCGGCGCAATAAGCCCGCGCCGGGCTACGGCCCGGAGACCGGGCAAAGCCGGGCGTCTTCTTATGCGTTTCGCCGATATTGTATGGTAAGCTGCTGATTTGGCGGCTTGCCTGACGGCGTCAAAGATTGATCCAAGTCAGGGACAGGGCGGCCGCTCGGCTTCAGCCTGTGCCCATTCCCTGCGCAAGGATCCGAGACGCGTGTCGTCCGGCGGGTGACCGGGCGGTCGGGTTTGGCGCAAGGGATATGCAATCGGCGGTTCTTGCCAGGCGCGAACCGGAGACGCGTGAGCGCCGAAGCAGGAGGACAACGCCACCCGTGGGAGGGCTAGCGATGGCCGGCAAGATCCTGGTGGTGGACGACGAGCCCCCGATCCGGGAAATGATCGTCTTTGCCCTGTCGCGCGCGGGCTTTTCCCACGTGGAAGCGGCCGATGCCAGCGAGGCCGAGGCGGAGATCCTGCGCGAGCTCCCCGACTTGATTCTGCTCGACTGGATGTTGCCCGGGCGCACGGGCATCGACTTCGTGAAGTCCCTCAGGAGCGACCCGAGCACGAAGTCGATCCCGGTCATCATGATCACCGCCCGCGGCGAGGAGGAGGACAAGGTCCGCGGCCTGCGCGGCGGCGCGGACGACTACCTGACCAAGCCCTTTGCGCCGAAAGAGCTGGTGGCGCGGATCGAGGCGGTCTTGCGCCGCGTGAGGCCGGACGCGACGGACGAAAGCGTGAGCGTGAACGGCCTGAGGCTCGATCCGGCGAGCCACCGGGTGACCGCCGACGAGCGCGATCTCGAGCTCGGCCCGACGGAGTTCCGTCTGTTGCACGTTTTCATGACCCGGCCGGAGCGCGTCTACAGCCGCGAACAGCTGCTCGATCTGGTCTGGGGCAGCAACATCCACGTCGGCCCGCGCACGGTCGATATGCATGTCAGCAATCTGCGCAAGGCCCTGGAGGCCACCGGCTATCACCGGCTGATCCAGACCGTGCGCGGCAGCGGCTACCGCTTCTCGGCCAGAGGCCAGCCTTGATCCGGGCCTGGCGCAACGAGCTTCTCTGTCTCGCCGCCGCCGTCTTGGCGGCACTGCTCGCGGGGCTCCTGATCGGAGGGGCGCGGCAGCTGCTCGTGCTGGTCCTCTTCGCCTATCTCGCCTGGCACCTCGTCAACTTCCTGCTGCTGCAGATCTGGATCGGGCGCCGCAGGAGCTTCCGCTTGCCGGTGTCGTTCGGGATCTGGGAGGCGGTCTTCGACGGCCTGCAGCGCGAACAGCTGCGCAAGCGGCGGCGCGGACGCCGGCTCATCGCCTCCCTCTCCGACTACCGGGAGGCTGCGGGCACCCTGCCCGACGCCCTCGTCGTCCTGTCCGAGGACGGTACCGTGCGCTGGTTCAACCCGGCTGCCCGCAGGCTTTTGGGGCTGCGCTGGCCGGCCGACCTGGGCCGGGAGATCGTCCAGGTGGTGAGCCATCCGGTGCTCGAGGACGATCTCTCCCAGGGCCGCTCGTCGCGGCCGCTGGAGGTACCCTCGCCGGCCAACGGCGCCTGGATGCTGAGCATCCAGGTCACGGCGCGCTTCGGCGACCAGCGCCAAAGGCTCCTGGTCGCGCGGGATATCACCCCGGTGTTCCGCCTGGAGCAGGCGCGCCGGGACTTTTTGGCCAGCGTGTCGCACGAGTTGCGCACGCCGATCACGGTCTTCCGCGGCTACCTCGAGGCGCTTCAGGAGGTCGCGGCCGACAGCCCTCACTGGCACAAGCCGGTCGCCGACATGGACCAGCAGGCGCATCGCATGCAGGCGCTGGTCGACGACCTCCTGACGCTGTCGCGCCTGGAGTTGGCCGACCGGCCGCAGGCCGAGGAACCGGTGCCGGTGCCCGAGGTCCTGGGCGAGATCGTGGCCGAGGCGCGTGCCCTGAGCGGCGAGCGCAAGCACGACCTGCGCCTCTTCGCCGACCCCGGGGTCTGGCTTTTGGGCGAAGAGACCGAGCTGCACAGCGCCTTCTCGAACCTCATCTTCAACGCGGTCCGGCATACGCCGCCGCGCAGCCGCGTCGAGGTGCACTGGCACGGCGACGCCGCAGGCGCGAGCCTCACCGTGCGCGACCGCGGTCCGGGCATCGCCGCCTACCACCTGCCGCGGCTCACCGAGCGCTTTTACCGGGTCGAGGCCGGGCGCTCGCGCCGCTCGGGCGGCAGCGGGCTCGGCCTGTCCATCGTCAAGCAGGTGCTGGAGCGCTACGAGTCGGAGTTGAGAATTGCCAGCGAAGTGGGCGAAGGCACCAGCTTCAGCTGCGAATTCCCCGACTCCTTGGTTCACATCGAACCGGCGGCCGCGATGCCGAGGGCCGGATAGAGGACGTGCTCAGATCAATTTTCGGCGCCCAGAGGCCCGCCGGCAGATTTGACAAAAACATGTCAGGCCCATGACAAAAGCATAACAATCGGCTGGCAGTCTCCCTGCGGAAAATTGATGTATCTCATTTCCGTATCGGATGGCCCGGCGCCTCGGCACCGGTCACCAGAGGGAGGAACCATGCACAAGTCCGCCAAACTGACCATCGGTGCCGCGCTCGCCGCCGGCGCCATCTGCCTGAGCGTCTCGGCAGAGGCGCGCGAGCTGATCCAGAACAAGGGTTCCGACACCCTGGTCAACGTCGCCCAGGCCTGGGCCGAGGCCTACCAGAAGGTCAACGCCGACGTGGCCGTTGCCGTGACCGGCGGCGGCTCGGGGACCGGCATCGCGGCGATGATCAACGGCACCGTCGATATCGCCAATGCCAGCCGCGCGATGAAGAAGAAAGAGATGGATCTCGCCAAGTCCAAGGGGCAGAACCCGATCGAGCACACCGTCGGCTATGACGCGCTCGCGGTCTTCCTGCACATGGACAATCCGGCGAAGTCGCTGTCGATCACGCAGCTGGCGGAGATCTACGGCGAGGAGAGCGAGATCGAGAAGTGGACCGACATCGGCTTGGAGGTGCCGGGCTGCAAGGATCAGGAGATGGTCCTGGTCAGCCGGCAGAACAACTCCGGCACCTATGCCTATTTCCGTAAGGCGGTTCTCGGCAAGGCGCGAGACTATCGTATGGGCACCCGCGACATGCACGGCTCGAAGGACGTGGTCGACTTGGTCGAGAAGACGCCCTGCGCCATCGGCTACAGCGGCCTCGCCTATGCCACCGATCACGTCAAGCTGGCCTGCGTGTCTAAGGACGGCGAAGGCGACTGTGTGATGCCGAGCGTCGGCACCGCTTCCGACGGCAGCTATCCGATCGCCCGCCCGCTGCTCATGTACACCAACGGCGAGCCGGCCGGCGAGATCAAGAAGTACCTCGACTTCATCATGAGCGACGAAGGCCAGTGCATCATCCTCAAGAAGGGCTACGCACCGGTGCGCGACGTCGCCTGCAACTGAGCCAGCCCCGCCGGGCCGGCGCTCTGGCCGGCCCGGCGGCCCTTCTCCGATCGACTCGGCCCCCGCTCGGGCCGCATCGGTCAAGACCGCAAGACACGACGAAACCTATCGCCGCGAGGCGCTGCCGCTGGGGGCGGCGGCCGAAGCGAAGCCGGAGCACGGAGCCATGGCACTTTACCAAGAGCGACTGTCCAAGGACATGACCCGGATACGGGAAGATGTCGCTACCCTCGGGGCGGCCGTGCAGAAGGCGCAAGAGGACGCGGTCCTAGCGGCGCTGACCGGCAACCGAGAGCTCGCGAACCAAACGATCCTGCGCGACCATCCGATCAACCGGAAGACCCGGGAGATCAACCGGCTTTGCCACGCCTTCCTGGCCACTCACCTGCCCAGCGCCGGCCATCTGCGCCTGATTTCCTCGATCCTCAGACTGGTCAACGAGCTGGAGCGCATCGGAGACTACGCCGCCACGATCGCTCGCGAGGGACTGCAGCTGCCGCATTTGCCCAAGGGGCTCCTCAAGCAAGAGATGGAAGACATGGCGGAGCAGGCTCAAACCTGCCTGCGCCAGGCGATGCAGTCGTTCAATGAGAAGGACGCCGCGCTCGCCCGCGAAACCAAGGCCATCGCCGCCCAGGGCAAGGGGCGCGGAGACATGGCCTTCGAGGACCTGGTCAAGGAAAGCGAGACGACACACGAACAGATCCGGTACCTCTTCGATGCCTTGATCCTGGTCGGCCGGCTAAAACGCGTCTGCGACCGTTGCAAGAACATCTGCGAGGAGACCCTGTTCACGGTCACCGGCGAGACCAAGGCGCCCAAGACCTACAAGCTCTTGTTCCTCGACGAGGAGAACAACTGCCAAAGCCAGATCGCCCAGGCGGTGGCGCGCAAGGTCTTCCCCAACAGCGGCGAGTACGACAGCGCGGGACGGCGCAACGGCGCCGATCTGAAGCCCGGACTGTTCGGCTTCCTGGAGACACACGGCTTGGTGCTCGGTCCGGTCCAGATGAACGCCTTGGAACCAGACGTCCGCAAGATCGCCAAGTATGACGTCGTTGTCAGCCTGCAAGGCCCGGTGAGCGACTACCTGCCGCAGCAGCCGTTCCGCACCGTGTTCCTGGACTGGGACGTGGGAACGCCGCCGGAGGGTCTGGACGAGGCCGAGACCGGCGAGCGCTACACCGAGATGTACCGCGAGATCACCGTCAGGGTGCGCGACCTGATGGAGACCTTGCGCGGCGAAGGAGCGGACTGAGATGGCCGACACCACGAGAACCGTGAACGGTGGCGTCGGCGTGGTCGGCACCACGGCGGCCAGCCGCCGCAGCGACCTTGATTTCGATCGCCGCAACGCCGACTGGTACATCGACCGGGTGGTTCAGATCCTGGTCTTCATTGGCGGCGTCTCGGCCATCGTCTTCATCATCGGCATCTTCATCTTCGTCACCAAGGAAGGCTTCGGCTTCCTGATCGGTCCATTTGACTTCGGCGAGTTCTTCGGCTCGCCGCGCTGGAAGCCGACCTCGGAGTACAAGACCACCTACGGCATCCTGGCGCTGGTCGCCGGCACCGCGAGCGTCACGGGGCTGGCCATGCTGGTGGCCATACCCTTCTCTCTGGGCGCGGCCATTTTCATCGCCGAGTTCGCGACTGGAAAGACCCGCGAGATCCTCAAGGTGCTGGTCGAGCTCCTTGCAGCGATCCCCTCGGTGGTCTGGGGCTTCATCGGGCTTTCGATCATGAACCCGCTGATCATCCAGATCTTCGACGTGCCGGTCGGCCTCAACATCCTGAACGCCGGCGTGATCCTGGGATTGATGGCGGCGCCGATCATGACCTCGATCGCCGAGGACGCCCTCAAGGCGGTGCCCGACCGCTACCGCGAGGCGGCTGAGGCCATGGGCGCGACCCGCTGGCAGGTAATCTTCCGCGTGGTGCTGCCGGCGGCCAAGAACGGCCTGCTCGGCGCGGTCCTGTTGGGTGTCGGGCGCGGCTTCGGCGAGACCATGGCCGTGCTGATGGCCAGCGGTCACGCGATCAATCTGCCCGACAGCATCTTCGATTCGGTGCGCGCGCTGACCGCGACCATCGCCGCCGAGCTCGGCGAGACCGCGGTGGGGTCCGACCACTATCAGGCACTCTTCACGATCGGCATCTTCCTCTTCGTGATCACCTTCCTGATCAACCTGACGGCCGATCTGATCGTGCGCGGGATCAAGAAGGGCTAGGGGCAGAGAGTCTAGGGGCGAGGACAGGACCATGTTCGCAGCAACAGAACTCAACATGCAGAACCGCCGCCGCGAGGGCCTGATCCGCATGCTCTTCATGCTGATGACGATCCTCTTGATCGTGCCGGTGCTGTTGATCCTGGGCACCCTGATCTGGAAGGGCGGACCGGCGATCTCCTGGGAGTTCCTGTTTTCCGATCCGATCGACGGCATGACCGCGGGCGGCATCTTCCCGGCCCTGGTCGGAACCGTCTGGCTGGTGGCAGTAGCCCTGCTGATCTCCGTGCCGCTCGGCGTCGCGGCGGCGCTCTATCTCAGCGAGTTTGCGCCGGACAACTGGTTCACCCGGCTGATCAACCTGGCGATCATCAACCTGGCCGGCGTGCCCTCGATCGTGCACGCGCTCTTCGGGGTCGGCGCCTTCGTGCTCTTCTTCGGCTTCGGCACTTCCATCCTGGCGGCAAGCCTGACGCTGGGGATCATGACCCTGCCGCTTATCATCGTGGCGACGCGGGAGTCGCTGCAGGCGGTCCCGCTGGCCTTCCGCGAGGCCTGCTGGAACATGGGCGCGACGCGCTGGCAGACGATTCACCGGCTGGTGCTGCCGAACGCGGTCAGCGGCATCCTCACTGGCGTCATCCTCGAGGTCTCGCGCACGACCGGCGAGACCGCGCCGATCATGTTCACCGGCGCCGCCTTCTTCCTGCCCTTCCTGCCGACCAGCGTCTTCGACCAGACCATGGCGCTGTCGCTGCACCTCTTCGTGGTCTCGACCCAGGTGCCGGGCGTGCCCGAGCATCTGCCCTATGGCGTTGCCCTGGTGCTGATCGCCATGGTCTTGACCATGAACGCCCTATCGATTGCTTTCCGCATGTACCTCCGGGGTAAAAAGAAATGGTAGAGACAAGTGCGGCGGCTTTGACGCAGGACTATTCTCCGGCCGGCTCTCCGGTCCCGGCGAACGCCGTCAACAAGCTGGAAGTGCGCGACCTCTCGATCAGCTACGACGGCAAGCCCGCTCTGGTCGGTGTCAACCTGGAGATCCGCGAGAACGAGATCTTCGGAATCATCGGCCCCGCCAATAGCGGCAAGACCTCGTTCCTGAAGGCCTTGAACCGCATGGACATGTTCAATGCCGGCATGAAGGTATCCGGCGACATCCTGTTCAACGGCCGCAACGTGCGCAATTGGCGCAATGTCTACGCGCTGCGCAGCCGCATCGGGGTGGTCTTTCCACTGCCGGTGGGCCTGCCCATGACGGTTTACGACAACGTCGCCCTGGCGCCACGTCTGGCCGGCATCACCGCGAAGGCCGACCTGGACGAGATCGTCGAGCGTTGTCTGACCCGTGCGGCGCTGTGGGACGAGGTCAAGGACCGGCTCGACTCGCTCGGCAGCTTGCTCTCCGGCGGCCAGCAGCAGCGCCTGACCATCGCCCGCGCGCTCTCCCAGGAGCCGGAGCTTCTGGTGCTCGACGAGTTCTCGATCGCCGTCGATCCGGTCACGACGATGCGCATCGAGGACGTGCTCAAGGAGCTGCGCCACGACATGACCATCATCCTGGTGACCAACTTGACCCAGCAGGCGCGCCGCCTCGCCGACCGCACCGCCTTCTTCCTCATGGGCAGCTGCGTGGAGATCGGCGATACCGAGGCGCTCTTCACCGGCGACGTCGCCGACCGCCGCACCGCGGACTACATCGCCGGCCGCTTCGGCTGATTCGCCCAGTTTGCCGCTCGGAGGTTTGAACCATGAACAAGAAGGCGAACGGAAACGGCGGGCAGAACGGCCTCGCCATCCGGACCCGGGACCTCAATCTCTGGTACGGCACTTTCCAGGCCCTGTACGACGTCAACCTGGACATCAAGAAGGGAATCATCACCTCGCTCATCGGCCCCTCGGGCTGCGGCAAGACCACCTACCTGCGCAGCGTGAATCGCATCAACGAGCGCCTCGGCTACGTCACCATCGAGGGCTCGATCGCGGTGCTGGATCACGACGTCTACGATCCGGGCGTCGAGCTGGCGCAGGTCCGCAAGCAGATCGGCATGGTCTTCCAGCGCCCCAATCCCTTGCCGATCTCGATCCGCGACAACGTTCTCTTCGGCTTCGAGCTGCACGGCGAGGGCCGGAAACGTATGCACCGCAGCGAGAAGGACGAGATCGTGGAGAAGGCGCTGCGCCAGGTCCTGCTGTGGGACACGGTCAAGGACCGCCTCGACAAGAAGGCCACCGGGCTTTCGTTGGAGGAGCAGCAGAAGCTCTGCATCGCCCGTCTCTTGCCGGTCAAACCGAACCTGTTGCTGATGGACGAGCCCTGCTCGGCCCTCGACCCCAAGGGCACGGAGGCCGTCGAGGAGCTGATCTGGGAGCTGCGCGGCCAGTACACGATCCTGATCGTGACCCACAACATGGCCCAGGCCCGGCGCGCCAGCGAGGAGTGCATCTTCATGCTGATGGGCCGCGTGGTCGAGCACACGGCGACCGAGGACATGTTCGTCACGCCTGCGAAGCAGGAGACGGCCGACTACATTGAGGGCCGCTACGGCTGATCGGAGTTCGTTCTCGGACTGTTTTCGCAGCCTCGCCTGCCCGCCGGCAGGTGTCGGCGGCGTGATCTAGCTCAATGCGGAGAGCCTGGATTGCTGTCAGAGGCCTTTAGTGCGGCACCGTGCCGCATTTCTTCGGCCTCTCCGGCATCGGGGCTATGGGACTCATGCTCAGAAAGTTGCGCATAGGCGAGAAGATCGGACTCAGCTTCGGTCTGGTCGGCCTGCTGTTTCTCGCGGTGATCTGGCAGTACCACAGCACGCTGGAACGCTCGCTCACCGACTACGGCAGACTGCTCGAGATCCACGACGCCAGGAAGGATCTCTTGCTCGAGATCCAGGCCGGTCTGCTCGATGCCCGGCGGGCGGAGAAGAACTTCCTCTTGCTGCGCGACGAGGCCTTCGCGGCCGAGGTCTCGGAGCGCGTCGACGCCGTCCTCGCGCTGACCGACGAGTTGGGCCGGATCGATGAGGAATCCGCTGGAGTCGCGCGGGAATTCGCCACGCTGATCGGGACCTACCGAGAGCGCTTTGAGGCGATCGCGGAGGCCTGGCGCACCAAAGGGCTGGACCACGACTCCGGCCTCCAGGGCGCCTTCCGCGACGCGGTCCACGAGCTGGAGGACCTGGCCGGAGAGTTCAAGGTCAGCAGCCTCCACCTGCAGCTTCTGCAGGTGCGCCGGAGGGAAAAGGATCTCGGCCTGAGACGGGAGGAGGTCTATCGCGACCAGGTCTTCGCTCTGCTCGCCGGCTTCCGGCGGGACGTCGAGGACTCCGGGCTGGCGGCGGACGTCAAAGCATCGCTCATCGAGGAGCTCGAGACCTACGGCCGCAGTTTCGAGACGTACAGCCGGACGGTGCTGGCACAGCAGGACATCCAAGGCGGCAAGGGGCCTTTCCGGGACGCCGCGCATCGGATCGAGGCGATCCTGGAGGCGCACTACATCCCGGACATGGAGCGTAACATACTGCAGCTGCGGCGCCGCGAGAAGGACTACCTGCTCAGGCACGACAAGCAGTACGTCGAGATGGCGCTGCGCGAATGGCAACGCATCACCGAGCAGGTCGAGCGCGCAGATATCGCGCAGGAAGACAAGGCCGGGCTGAAGGTTCTGCTGGCCGACTACCGCCGGAATTTTCTGGCACTCGTCGAGCAGAACGACCTGATTGACCGTCTGTCGGCCGAGATGCGTGAGGCGATCGGCCAGATCGCGCCGATCGTGGAGAGCAGGGTCAAGGCTGCGGATCTCCTGGAGGCCGAGGTGACCGCGCAGATCGAATCTTCATCGCGGGCGAACGAGACGACCATGCTCTGGATCGTGCTGGCGGCTTCGGCGCTGGGCGTGCTTTTCGCCGTGGCGATCACGCGCCAGATCACCGGGCCGCTGCGCCGCATGGCGGGCCTGCTCGGCCGATTGGCGCACGAGGAGCCGACGGAGCGGATCGCGACCCGGCCCGGCAGCCGCGACGAGGTCGCTCTCATGGCCGAATCGGTGAACGCCATCGCCGATCACAAGGCGGGCCTGATCCGCTGGTGGAAGTCCTCGATGAAGCAACCCGACCTCCCGGTGGCGTCCTGAGCGGACCCTGCTTGCCGTCGGCCTTGATCGCGGCCTCGGCGCTTGTCACCCTCACCATGCGGCGAACCGGGGCACGCTCCCTTATCTGCCCGACAGGAGGTTGGCTGGGGGTGAAGGAGGGGCCTCATTGCTTCGGGGAAGCCGCGTCCAGCGACAAGAGGCACGCATGGCTGCGTCGACGGCGAGGGTGAAAGGCGAGATGGAGAGCTCCTTCGAGCTCGTCGACTTCGAAGAGCTGCAGGACATCAAGGGCGTGCCGTTCCCGCCGGAGGTCAAGTATCGGCAGCTGCTCGTCACCGGCCCGCCCGGCGCGGGAAAGACCCGGCTGATTCGCGAGATCGGCGGCTGGCCGGAGGAAGGCTACATCGACCTGACGCTGAACAACTGGTGGCGCGCGCAGTCCCTGACATATCGACCACGCGAAGTCCATCTGGGCTTTCCCTTCGTGGGCTTCGAGGAAGCCCACGTCGTCTTCGACAAGGAATGGCTGGAGGCTCCCAGTCCGCCGGCGCTCGATACGTCGCGAATCCGCCTGCCGCCGAGAAAGACCCGAATCTGGTCGATGAACTGGCGGGCGCGTTTCGTCTTCGAGTTCATGATGCCGCCACCCGAGGAGATCTTCAGGTCGCGACAGGAACGCGCCTATCGCGAGGCCCATCCCGTGGACGAGAACATGACCCTCGAGCAGGTCGAGAATCAGGTGGCCGTCTATCGGGAGGCGGCTCTCCACTTCAAGCGTTGCGGAATGCTGATCTACGTCAGAAATGCGTTCGGAGGCCTGCCCAAGGATATACACATCCCGGCTCACGACGAAAAGCCGGTGAGCGTGGCGGATGGCTAGGGAGTGAGGTAAGGACGTGCTGAAGAGGCTGCGCGATCTGCTGTTTCAAGACGACGGGACCGAGGCGCCGTCGCTGGGTCGCGAGCCCCAACTCCTGGCCGGCACGCTCCGCGCGCCCGAAGGCGGCAGGCCGATCGAGCTGGATCTCGGCGAGAGAAGACTGCGCCTCTATCCCGAACGGTGCCTGGATCGCGTTGCCGAATCGCCGGTCGACTGGCTGCTCGTCGACGGCGACCGGTACATGCTTGATATCTCCGGTTTCCTCCGGATTCGAGACGGCGAGACGGTGTTGATCGGCCGCGCCAACGAGGCCTGTCAGCGGCTGTTCGATTTCCCCAGGAGTGTCAGGCGGCGACACCTGGAGATCCGAAACCGGGGTGGCCGGATCGCGATCAAGAGGCTCGACCCCGAGGCCGAGACCAGCGTTCGGCTGATCGAGGAGGCGGGGGACGCTCTCGACCCGGTCGCGGCGCGTTTGCGCAACCTGGAGCGAGTGGTTGAGATCTACGGCGGTCCGATCGAGCTACTGCCGCCGGAAACGGCCTTGGCCGACCTGCGTCGGGTGAACGAGATCCTGCGGGACGAGGCCTATCGCCCGAAGGACTCGGAGGGCCGGCCGGGCGCCCTGGTCGAGCTTCCGGGCGAGCTCGTCCCGCTGGTCGTCGGCGACCTCCATGCCATGCTCGACAACCTCTTGAAGGTGCTCAGCGAGGATGCCTACCTGGATGCCCTCTGCCGGGGCGAAGCCTGCCTGATCTTCCTCGGCGACACCATCCATCCGGAAGCCGACGACGAGCTCGAGCAGATGGACAGCTCGTTGTTGATCCTGGACCTGATCTTCAAGCTCAAGCTTCGCTTCCCCCGCAATCTTTTCTATCTGCGCGGCAACCACGAAAGCTTCGGTGAGGGGATCGGTAAGGGCGGCGTTCCGCAGGGCCTTGTCTTCCTGAGGCGTGCCCGCGAGCTGCGCGGCGAGAGCTACGTCGAGGAGCTTGGAGCCTTCTTCGAACTTCAGCCCCTCGTGATCGTGTCGGAGAGTCTCATCGCTTGCCATGCCGGACCGCCGCGCCGCGACTTCGATCCGCGGCAGCTGATTGAGATCCGCGAAAACCGGGATCTCGCTGCTCAACTGATGTGGAACCGCCTGAAGCGGCCGAACTACCTGGCCGGCTACGAAAGGCGGGACGTGAAGAGGTTCAGAGCCACGCTCGGGGCGTCCGAGCAAACGCCCTTCTTGGTCAGCCATTCGCCGCTGTCGCGCGACGAGACCCTGTGGACCGATGTCGGGGAGATCAAGAATCACCACATCCTGTTCAGCGCCAATCCGGACCAGCTGGCGATTTTCGTCGGGATCGGCCCGAACCTCGTTCCCCTGGTCTATCCTGGCGAGCGGCTGCTCGAGGTGACGAACGCCCTGGAAGTCGGGAAGACGCGGCCGGCACAAGCGGGCTGAGACTAGGAACAGCTTTTTGGGAAGGCCCTCATGATCAAGACCATCGTGCTGCCGATAGACCTGGACGACGAGAACTCCTGGCGCGCCGCGCTGCCTCGCGCCATCGACACCGCGCAGCATGTGGGTGCGAGCCTGCACGCCCTGACCGTCGTTCCGGACAACCTGGTCAGGATGACCGTCGTGGCGCAATTGATCCCGGAAGGCCTCAAAGAGAAGCTTTTGGATGAAGCGAAAAAAGGCCTAGCCGCGCTCCTGGAGAGCGAGGTGCCGGAAGGCGTCTCGGTCGTGCAGGCGGTGCGCCACGGCAGCGTCCATCACGAGATCCTGCGCTATTGCAGCGACGTCGAGGCCGATCTGGTCGTCATGGCCGCGCGCAAGCCGGGCTTGACGGACTACCTGCTCGGGCCGACTCCGGCGCACATCGTGCGCCACGCCGACTGCTCCGTCTGGGTCGTTCGGGAATAGGCAACGCCGACCCGCTAGAGGCGGCGGAGGTCGTCGCCCCGCCCCCCGAGGGGAGCGGGGTGACAGTCGCGACGTCAGCTGAAGATGCCCTTCAGCGTGAAGAAGAAGAGGGCCGCCAGCACGCCGCCGATCGGCAGGGTCACGATCCAGGAGACGAAGATCCCGCCGATGACCCGCAGGTCGATCGCTCCGATGCCGCGGGCGAGACCCACGCCCATGACCGCGCCGACCGCGATGTGGGTGGTCGAGACCGGCATGCCGGTGCGCGAGGCGAGCACGACCGTGGCGGCTGCGGCCATGGTCGCGCTGAAGCCGCGGGTCGGCGTCAGCTCGGTGATCTTGGTGCCGATGGTGCGCATCACCCGGTAGCCGAAGGTGGCCAGGCCGACGACGATGCCGAAGCCACCGAGACCCAGGATCCACAGCGGCAGCTCCGATTTCTGCGCCACCTCGCCGCCCGATTGAACCAGGCCGTAGACCGCAGCCAGGGGGCCGACGCCGTTGGCCACGTCGTTCGAGCCGTGCGCGAAGGCCATGCCGCAGGCGGTGAACAGCATCATCGGCACAAAGACTTTCTCGACGCTGGCGAAGTGGTGCTCCTTGTCGGCCGCCTCGTCGACTTGGACGCGCTTGATCAGGGCCCAGCCGATGGCCGCGATGATCAGGCCGATGATGGCGGCGGCCAGGAAGCTCATCGGGATGCTCAGGTCGAGCTTCAGGTGCTTGAGACCCTTGAAGAGCGTGACCAGGGCGATGATGAAGCCGACCAGGAAGACGTAGACCGGTCCCCATTTCTTCGCATTCACGAAGGGGTTGTCCGTGTTCAGGATCAGGCGCCGGATCGATATCATCAGGATGAAGGCGATGGTCCCGCCGAGCACCGGCGACACGACCCAGCTGGCCACGATCTGGCCGATCTTGCCCCAGTTGACCGCTTCGATGCCGATGCCCGCGATGGCGAAGCCTACGACCGCGCCCACGATCGAGTGGGTGGTCGAGACCGGCCAGCCGCGCCAGGAGGCGATCATCAGCCATATGGCGGCGGCCAGAAGGGCGGCCAGCATGCCGAACACCAGGATCTCGGGATTGTTGACGATCGGCGCGGGATCGATGATGCCCTTGCGGATGGTCGCGGTGACGTGACCGCCGGCCAGGGCCGCGCCGGCGAACTCGAAGATCGCGGCGATGATGATCGCGGTCTTGACGGTGATCGCCCCGGAGCCGACCGAGGTGCCCATGACGTTGGCCACGTCGTTGGCGCCGATTCCCCAGGTCATGTAGAGCCCGAAGATGATGGCGATGATGATGAAGACCGTGCCGTGTTGTGCGATGATTTCCATGGCGGGAGCTCCCCCTCTCGTCGACCGGGCGCCCGTCAGCGGGCCAGCAGGAGACGTAGTCGATTACCGACCTTCTCGGCGAAGTCGGCCAGGTCGCCGATCCACTGGATCAGCTGGTACCAGAACATCACCGACACCGGCTTCATCTCGTCTTCCTGCTCGAACAGCCGATGCGTCAGTTCCATGCCCATCAGATCGGTGTCGTTCTCGATCTTGTTGAGCTCGTCGACCATCTCGGACACGGCCTCCGATTCCCGTCCCCGGAACCCGGTCGACACGAGCTCGTCCAGCTCTCCGATGACCTTTTCCGCCTGATTGCAGGCGTCGACGCAGCGGCGGGTCAAAGCCAAGAGCGGTTCCTTCAGGGGCTCCGGCACCTCCATGGGCCGCTCGATCAGCAGGCCGGCGATGTCCTGGGCGGTGTCCGCGATCGAGTCCTGCATGTCCAGGAGCTCGAGCAGGTCGCGCCGGTCGACCGGCATCATCAGGCTCTTCGGCAGATGAGCGCGCAGCTCGTTCTTGATGTCGTCGGCCTGCTGTTCCAGTTCGAAGATCCGGTCCTTTACCGCAGCGACCTTCGCTTGATCTCCAGCGCACAAGGCGTCGAAGAGGTCCGGCACCTGGGCGGCACACTGGACGGCGACACCAATGTGCTGCTGCATGGGTTTGAACGGCGATTGCCCGAACAGGCTCGCGAATGGAGTCACTCTGGCCATGGACGACTTCCCCCTCTTGCGTTCGGCTTCGGGGCTCTCGGCCCGCCGTCGGGAGCTTGACAGCGACGCAGTCGCTTCTCCCCTGCCTTGATTGACGCTTAGGCGTCGGCCTTTTGCGGCTCCCCGTCGAAGTCCGGGCGCCGGCGATCCAGCCTTGCCGAAAGAGAAGATAGTCCTCGGAGCGCTGCAAAACTTTGATCTAGCGCAATATTTGGAATCATTTTGCAGTGCACGAGCATGTGAGCCATTGGCCAGCGCAGAACATGGCCGCGTGCCACCGTTCGGCGGCGACCGCGTGACGGAAGTCTTGTGTCGTTTCTGGGAGCCCTTCCCGGGTCGGGTCTCGGTTAACTCAGCGCTGCTTCCAGCCGCTCGCACACGGTCTGCAGGACCTTGACGCGCGCGAAGCGCTTGTCGTTGCCCTCCACCAGGGTCCAGGGCGCGTAGGCCGTGCTGGTCCGTTCGACCATGTCGCTGACGGCCTCCTCGTAAAGCTCCCATTTCTCCCGGTTGCGCCAGTCCTCGTCAGTCAGCTTCCAGCGCTTGTAGGGGATCTCCTCGCGGGCCTTGAAGCGGGCGAGCTGCTCTTCGGGTGTGATGTGCAGCCAGAACTTGAACATCACGATGCCGTGGCTCGTGAGCTGCTCTTCGAAGTCGTTGATCTCGGCGTAGGCGCGGCGCCACTCCGCCTCGGCGGCGAAGTCCTCGACGCGCTCGACGAGGACCCGGCCGTACCAGCTGCGATCGAACAGGGTGACCCGTCCGGCCCGCGATACGTGGCGCCAGAAGCGCCAAAGATAGTGATGCGCGCGCTCCTCGTCGGTCGGCGCGGCGATCGGTATCACGCGATAGCCCCGCGCGTCCAAGGCGGCCGTGAGGCGCCGGATAGCGCCGCCCTTGCCGCCCGCGTCCCAACCCTCGAAGACGCCGATCGCCGAGACGTTTCGCTCGATCGCCTTGCGATCGAGCTTGTGCAGCTTGGCCTGGTACTCCGCCAGCTTCGCGTTGTAGTCCTTCTTGCCCATGGACTGCTTCATGTCGAGCCGGCTCAGGATGGTGAGCCCGCTATGCGGCTTGGCGACAGCGCCTTCGGCCTGCTCGGCCCCGTTCGCCTTCTTGGCCGCGGCGGCCTTCTTCTCCTGCGCCTGCATCTGAGCGGCGAGTTGCTTCCTGAGCTCGGCTTCGGCCAGGTGCTTCTTGAGCGCGTCCCTGATGGCCGTCGCGACGGTGAGGCCACAGTAGCGGTCGTCGAGCCCCTCGACGATCTGCCAGGGCGCATCGCCGGTGCTGGTTCGCGTGATGGCCCGCTCCGCCGTGGCGACGAAGTTCTCGTATTTGTCCAGGTTGTCCCAGTCGGTCTTGGTCACGCGCCAGGCGGTCAGGGGATCGGACTCGAACTCTTTGAAGCGCTTCTTCTGGGCCTTGTAGCTCATGTGCAGCCAGAACTTCAGGATCAGGGCGCCGTCGGCGGCGAGCTCCTGCTCGAAGGCGGCGATGCGCTCCATGTTCTTGTCGAACTGGGTCTCTTCGATCACGCCGTGCACCCGCTCGAGGACCGAACGGGAGTACCAGGCGCTCATGAAGAACCCGATCTGCCCTTTCGGCGGCAGGTCGCGCCAATAGCGCCAGAAGTCGGGCCGTTCCGCCTCCTCCTCCGACGGCGGACCGTAGGCGCAAGTGGTGATCCAGCGCGGATCCATCCACTCGTTCAGAAGGTTGATGGTTTCGCTCTTGCCTGCGGCGTCGACCCCACCGAAGAGGATGATCGCGGGGAAGTCGGCCTTGCGCAGCTCCTGCTGAACCTCGAGCAGCTCGGTGCGCAGATCGGTGACCTGTTCGTTGAAGGCCGATTTCGAGACGCTTCGGCCGAGTTCCGCAGTTTCAAACACGAAAGATCTCTCATCCCAGAGCCGATCGCAGGGCCGACGCCGGCCCGCCCGGCTATTCTACCTATCCGTGGATTACGCTAGCACCGGGGCGGGAAGCAAGAATTGATTTAGCTCAAATTTTTTGGCTGACCGGACTGCGAAAGCCGGCCAAGCGTTCCGAACGGGGAGCCAAGCGACTTGATCCGGCGACCGGTCGCCGCCGCCAAGTTGGGCCGTCCAGGTCCATCCCCGGCCCGTGTTTGCGCGGCCCCGCCGTGCCGCCCTAGTCGGCGGTCTCGGGGCGGGCGGCGAGCGCCTCCGGCTCCACCCGCAGCTTCACGATGGCCCGCTCGCTGGCCTCGACGACCGTGAATCGGTAGCCGGCCTCGACGATGAACTCGCCCTGGGTCGGAATGCGGCGCAGGCGCGCCAGCACCAGGCCGCCAACCGTGTGAAACTCGGTGGTCGGCAGGTAGATGCCGAGCACCTCGTTGGCCTCGGAGATCGAGAGCCGGGAATCCATGAGGTAGATCTCTTCGGCCAGCTTCTCGTAGACCCGCTTGCGCTTCGGCAGGTACTCCTCGAAGTCGTAGCCGACGTCGATCTCGCCGACCACCTCCTCGACGATGTCCTCCATGGTGATCATGCCGATGGCGGTGCCGAACTCGTCGACGACGATGGCCATGTGATCCTTGCGCTGCCGCAGCATCGGCAGCAGCTGATCGATGGTCTGCAGGGGCGAAACGTAAAGCGCCGGTTTCATGAGGGACTGCAGCGGCTGTTCCGCGATCTCCCGGTTCATCAGGTCCCAGGTGGTCAGCGTCACGACGCCGATGATGTTGCTGGTGCTGGTCTGATAGACCGGCAGGCGATTGTAACCGTGCCTTCGCACCAGCTCGAGCGCCCCCGCCGTGCTCTTGTCTCGATTGATCGCGGTCGCCTCGGCGATTGGGATCATGGCCTCGGCCACGGTGGTCTCGGCGAAACGGATGACGCGCCGGATGCGGCCGCGGCCGAAGGCGTCCATGGCGGCGCCGTGCTCGGCCATCTCGACCACGCTGCGCAGCTGCTCGCGGGTGATGAAGAAGGGCTGCTCGGTCTTGCCGGCGCCGACCAGGCGCGCGGTCAGGCGGGCGATCCGCGAGAAGACGAAGACGACGGGATAAAACAGGAAGGAAGCCCAGCGCAGGGGATGAATGATGATCGGGGTCAGGCTGTCCGACTTCTGCTGATAGACGCTTTTCGGCACGATCTCGCCGAGCACGAGCAACAGCGGAGTCAGGATCAGAAAGGCGTATAACTCGCCGTTATCGCCGAACAGCCGGATCATCAGCAGCGCGCCGATCGTGGTCAGCACGACTGTCGAGATGTTGGTGCCGACGAGAGTCGTGCTGAGCAGGACCTCGGGGTTGCGGAACAGCTTGAGCCCCAGCATCGCGCCGCGATTGCCCTGCTTGGCGGCGTGCCGCAGCTTGATCTTGTCCGAGTTGACCAGGGCGATCTCGGAGCCGGAGAAGAAGCCCTTGAGCAGCAAGAAAAACAGCATGACCAGGAGGGCGGTGAAGATTTCCATGGCCTAGCTCCTTTCCCCATCCTGGCCCTCGACCCGCTTGGCCGGCGGCTCATCACCCGTCGTCTCGTTGCGCGCGCCGCTCTCCTTGACCACCGTCAGGTCGACGACTTCGGCGGTGCGCTTTCGGGCACGCTTCTTGGCCTTGCGCGAGCCCTCGGCCTTCGTCTTGTCCGCGGCAACGTCCGGCTCGATTTCGCTCTCCGCCGTCTCCTCGGCCGGCGTCGGCGCATCCGCCTCGTCTTCTTCCTCGTCGCCGAGCACGCCCTTGGCGACCCGGAGCCGGGCCAGGCGGTGGCCATCCATCTCCAGCACGGTGGCCACGATGCCGTCGTCCAAGGCCACGCGGTCGCCGACCTTGGGCAGGCGGTCGAGGAAGCGGAAGACCACGCCGCCGATGGTGGTCATGCGCGGATCCTCGATGCCGAAGTTGGTCAGGTCGTCGAAATCGGTCAGCTTCATCTGCCCCGGCACCTCGTAGACGTTCTGGTCGCGCTCGCGGTAGAGCTCCTGACCGGTCACCGCTTCGGAGATCTCGCCGAAGATGAAGTTGACGATGTCGCGCATGGTGATCAGGCCCTCGACGCCGCCGAACTCGTTGAGCACGATCGCTGCGCGGGCGTTGTTGGCCTGGAAGAAGTCGAACATCTCGTCGACGTGCTTGGTCGGCGGCACGACGACCGGCGGGTGCATGATGTCATCCGGTGTGAGGGCGCTGAGGTCGGCGTCCTCGAAGACCAGCCTGACGATGTCCTCGGCGTGCAGGAAGCCGACCAGGTTGTCGTGATGTTCGTGGCAGACTGGGACCCTTGGATGCTGGATCTCGCGGAAGCGCTCCAGCATCTCCGGCACCTTCATGTCGTCCTTGAGGAAGCGAACGCGGGTGCGCGGCGTCATGATCTCGACGATCTCGGTCTCGCCGGCCTCCAGCAGGTTGTCGATCAGCACCCGTTCGGTCGCGTCGAGCACGCCCTCGTCGGCGACGTCGTCCAGCAGCGTGCGGAACTCGTCGAGCTGCAGGATGTTCTCCCGACCGGGCTCCTCGCCGACGATCCAGGTGGTGATCCGGTCCGCGACGACGCGCACCGCGCGACGCAGCGGCGTGATCAGCCGGATCCAGAGGCTCAGAGGCGCGGCCACGAGACCGGCGCTGATGCGCACGGGATTGCTGACCGCGATGGTCTTCGGCGTCACCTCGCCGAACAGCAGCAGCAGCGGAAACATGATCAGGACGTTGATCCAGCCCGCGCGCCCCTCGCCGTAGAGGTAGACCAGGATGCCGGCCAGGTTGGCCGTGGCGGCGATGTTGACCAGCTCGTTGCCGCAAAGAATCGAGATGATCAGGCGCCGGGGCTGGTCGAGCAGCGCGTGCAGGGTCTCGGACTGCGGGTGCCGCTCGCGACGCAGCTTCTGCAAATCCAGGCGGGACAGCGAAAACAGCGCGGTCTCGGAGCCGGAGAAGAAGGCCGAGCAGCAGAACAGCAGCAGCTGAAGGACAAGGGCGGCGATGATGCCCGGCTCGAGGAGCCGCGCCGTGTCGAACGCGAAGAAGACCTGCGCGAGGCTGCCTAGTCGACCGAGTTCTTGCGCGGCCCAATCCATGTGGTTCCCTTCGGATCGCTCGCTCGCCTCGTCGGCGCAAAGGTTGGGTGTGCGGGTGGGTCCTCGCTCGGGGTCTCCTCTCTCGGTCCCACGGCGCCAGCTCATCAGAATAACGGGGCCAGCGACTCAGGAAATTGACCTGGCTCAAGGAAGCGGTTTCTTGATCCAGCTCAATTTGTCGGCTCGTCGCATCCGTTAGGTTCGATTCTGGCCCGTTGGGGGGTTCACCGGCAACGGGTCCAAGCGGAGACAATCGCAGGCTTCGACGTTCGTGTGGCCGAAGTTGCATTTGGCCGACGGCGCGAGACCTGAAGCGACGGCTCAGGGGAGGGGCGAGGCGTGATCAAACAACCAGCCAAGGCGCGCAAGACTTCGGCAAACAAGGGCGGCCCGGTCCTTGTTGCCGTGGACTTCACGCCGGACTCCGAGGCAGCGCTCATTTGGGCTAGCGAGTACGCGGAACGCGCGGGCGCACAACTCGAGGTGTTGCATGTCGTGCACGATCCCGCCGAGGCGCCGGGACAGTACCGTCGGCGCGACGAAGACCGCCTGCGGCCGATGGAGGATGTCGCCAAGCAAATGATGGCGGACTTCCTTCAGAAAGTCGGCGAGGCGAAACCGGAGCTTTCTGCCATCGAGTCCGCGCAATCGATTCTGGTCACGGGCATACCCGCGACGCGGATCCTGGAAGCCGCTGAGCGACAAGGCGCGCGGCTCATCGTCATGGGCAGCCGCGGCCGCACCGGCCTGCCGCACCTGCTGCTCGGCTCCAAGGCCGAGCGGGTCGTGCAGCATTCGCCGATCCCGGTCACGATCGTGAAGGCGGAGGCGAAAGATGAGTGAGATGATTGCGCAGGCCCTCCGCCAGCCGCGGACCCAGTGGCAGATCGCCCTGTTTTTCCTCGTCATACCACTGATCCTCTTCGTTGCCGGCCCTGCCCTCGCCGCAAGCCCGGAGGGCTCGGGGATCGACTGGTTCAAGATGGGCATGCAGCTGTTCGGCGGCCTGGCGATCTTCCTGTTCGGCATGGAGCAGATGGCCGAGGCGCTGAAGCGGGTGGCCGGCAACCGGATGAAAGACATTCTGGGCAAGCTGACCACGAACCGCATCATGGGTTTGCTGACAGGTACATTCGTCACCGCCGTGATCCAGTCTTCCTCGGTGACCACGGTCATGCTGGTCGGTTTCGTGACCGCCGGCCTGATGTCACTGTCGCAGGCCGTGGGGGTCATCTTCGGCGCCAATATCGGCACCACGATCACGGCCCAGATCATCGCCTTCAAGGTCACCCACTACGCGCTGCTCCTGGTGGCCGTGGGCTTCATTTTCATCTTTACCGGCAAGACGGACCGGGCGAAGCATTACGGCGCCCTGATCATGGGGCTCGGGCTGATCTTCTTCGGCATGGGCATCATGAGCTCAGGCATGAAGCCGCTGCGCAGCTTCGAGCCTTTCATCGAACTCATGCAGGACGTGTCGACGCCGGCCCTTGGGATCCTCATCGCCGCCGCCTTCACGGGTTTGGTCCAGTCTTCCTCGGCGACCACCGGCGTGGTGATCGCCATGGCCTCGCAGGGTCTGATCTCGCTCGAGGGCGGTATCGCGCTCATCATGGGAGCCAACATCGGCACCTGCGTCACCGCGGGTTTGGCGGCAATCGGCAAGCCGCGCGAGGCGGTCCGGGTGGCCGTGGCGCATGTGACCTTCAACGTCGCCGGCGTGGCCGTCGCGGTCTGGTTCATCCCTTATCTCGCGGACTTCGTGCGGTCGATCTCACCGGTTGCCGGCGAGCTCAGCGGCATGGACAAGCTCGCCGCCGAGACGCCGCGACAGATCGCCAACGCCCACACGACCTTCAACATCTTCTTTTCAGCCGCCTTCCTGCCGGCCGCGGGCCTCGTCGCACGCTTCGCCGAGTGGCTGGTGCCGGACCGGCCCCTGGTGGCGCCGGTCGTGATCGAGCCCAAGTATCTCGACAAGGAGCTGCTGTCGACTCCGCCCTTGGCGCTCGACCGGGCGCGGCGCGAAATCGGAAGACTGGGCGACCTCGCCCAGGAGATGTTGGACGCCAGCCTGTCGGCGGTCGTCTCCGGCAGCTCCGAACAGCTCGACGCGCTCGCAGCAATGGACGCCGACGTCGACATCCTGCACGGCCACATCGTGCGTTACCTGAGTCAGCTCAGCGGCAAGGAGCTGGCCCCCGAGGAATCCGACCAGGTCATGAATCTGCTACTGGTGGCCAACAACCTCGAGACGGTCGGCGACATCATCGAGACCAACCTGGTCACGATCGGCCGCCGGCGGATCGCAGAAGAGGTCACGGTCAGCAAGCCGACCGAGGAGGTGATCCAGCGCTATTACGATGAGGTAGCCGAGGCGCTGCGGACCGCCGTGCAGGCGGTGCGTGAGGAGGACCAGGTGGCGGCGCTCAAGGTCAAGGGCATGAAAAAGACCATGGCGGAACTGGCCGAGGAGACGGCGCGGCACGAGATGGCGCGTCTTGTGGCCAAGGAGCCCAATCGATTGCAGACCTTCACGCGCGAGATGGAGATCATTGAGAACTTGAGCCGGATCTATAGGCTCTGCCGAAAGATCGCCAGGGTGCAGTGGGTTCACGGGCCGACAGAGGGCCTGCCCGAGGCGGCCGAATGAGGCGTGGAGGCGGGCGACAGCCGGCATGACCGGCCGGCGATTCGAGGGCCCCGGCGCGAGAGATCTTGAGGCAGATCAAATTTTTTCGACCGTCTAGCTGATAGGATGGGCATCTGTGCCCTTCCGGCGGGAAGAGAACCGCTATGGCCGAGATCATAGAGGCGGTCAGCAAGGACTACGCGTACTTAGCCAAGTCCTTGCACGAACTGGAGCAAGCGCTTCAGGCGCTCGAGAGCAGCGATCCCTACGATTGCACGGCGATTGGGCTCAGCCTCGCGCGCTGCCTGGACGTGCTCGTCGGTGCGACGGCCCGCAGGCTCGATTTGATCGTGGAGCATTTGCGCGATCGCAACACAAGCGCGGCAGAGCTGGCCGGCGAATTGATGATCGAGCGCGAAGAGCTGGCCGCCATGGCCAACAGCTTGGCCGCCGTCGTGGCCGACATGAACCAGCAAGCGGCCGCCGCGCACGAAGAGATCTTTCGGATCGGCTGGGCGTTCCTGCCGGCCATGCGCTGGCGCATTCAGCGGATCGAGCAGCTGGTCTTGCCGATGGCATTGGTCCTCTTGAGAGCGGCCGATTGGGCGGAGATCGAGGCACGGCTCGGCGGATCCGATGCAAACAACGAGGTAGGGGAGGAGACGACGTGAGAGCTCGGGAGAAGGAGAAAATCGAAGGCAACGGCGCGCGGGGACCCTGCACGCCTGCGGTGGCGGTCAAGTCCGTGCCCCTGGTGCAGCCGAGCGCCTCTTCCGACGGCCAGGCGGCTGTCGCATTGAGGCAAGCCGAAAGCAAGGGCCTCAAGCGTGTCGCCGGCAAGCGCGAGAGCGTGGCGGACCTGAACGCATCAGAGCTCTACCTAAATCGCGAGCTCACTTGGCTCAGCTTCAACAGCCGCGTGCTCTTCGAGGCGCAGGACGCGCGCACGCCCTTGCTCGAGCGGGTCAAGTTCCTCGCCATCACCAACTCGAACCTCGACGAATTCTTCATGAAGCGCATCGGCGGCCTCAAGCAGCAGGTGGCGGCCGGCGTCCACCAGCTGACCGTCGACGGGCGAACCCCTCGACAGCAGATCGCCGACTGCGTCGAAGCGGTCAGGGAGATGCAACTGCGCCAGCGCGAGGTCTTCCTCGAGCTGTCCCGGAAGCTGCGCCCGCAGGGCGTCACAATCGCTTCCTATGACCAGCTCGACGAGAGACAGCGCGAAGCGATCCGCAAACACTACCTGAAAAACATCTTTCCCCTGATCACGCCGCTGGCGATGGACCCGGCGCATCCCTTCCCCTTCATCTCCAACCTGTCGCTCAATCTTCTGGTCACCCTGCGCTACAAAGACGAACCCGAGCCGGTGATGAACCGCATCAAGGTCCCGGTGGGCTCCGGCGTCCCGCGTTTTCTCCAAGTCGGGGATCGCATGTCCTTCGTCCCGCTCGAGGAAGTGATGGCGCACAACCTCGATTCGCTCTTCCCGGACATGGAGGTGGAGTCTTACGAGGTCTTTCGGGTGACTCGCAACGCGAACACGGAGCTCGACGAGGATCAGGCCGAAGACCTGCTCAGCATGATCGAGAGCGAGCTGCGCGATCGCAAGTTCGCGCCCTTTGTCCGGCTGGAAATCGAGAAGGGAATGGACCCGGTGCGCCGCGGGATGCTCGCGGCCGAGCTTGGACTCGACGAGAAGGAGGACGTCTTCGAATCCGACGTGTTGCTCGGCATGCGCGACCTTATGGAGCTCGTCGGGCTGGACCTCCCTGAGCTGCACGACCCCGACCACCATCCGATCACCAACGTCCGGCTGCAGGATGAGCGCAGCGTCTTCCACGTGATCCGCGATGCCGGGTCGATCCTGCTGCACCACCCCTACGAGTCATTCGCGACCTCGGTCGAGCGATTCGTCCGCGAGGCGGCCCGCGATCCCAAGGTGCGGGCGATCAAGATGACGCTCTACCGGACCTCCGCCGACACCGCCATCCTCGAGTACCTGCTGGAGGCCGCGCGCAACGGCAAGCAGGTGGCGGTGGCGGTCGAGCTCAAGGCCCGCTTCGACGAGGCGGCCAACATCGAGTGGGCGAGCCGATTGGAGGACGCCGGCATCCACGTGACTTACGGCGTCCTGGGCCTCAAGACCCATTCCAAGGTGATCCTGGTGGTGCGCCAGGACTACGGCGGGATCACCCGCTACGCGCACATCGGGACCGGCAACTACCACGCCGGCACGGCGCGGATCTATGCGGACCTGGGCCTGCTCACCTGCGACGACGAGATCGGCCACGACCTGACCGAGCTGTTCAACTACCTGACCAGCGGCTGCAAGCCTTCGCGCAAGTACCGCAAGCTGCTGACGGCGCCGAAATTCCTCAAGCGAGCCCTCTTGGCCAAGATCGATCGCGAGATCGAAGGCCACTCGAAGAAGTCGCCGGGTCACATCCGCTTCAAGACCAACGCGCTCGAGGACGCCGACATGACCGAGGCGCTCTATCGTGCCGCGCGGGCCGGCGTGAAGGTCGAGCTGATCGTACGGGACAGCTGCCGTCTGCGCCCGGGGCTGCCGGGCATCTCGGAGGACGTCACCGTGATCTCCGTGGTCGGGCGCTTTCTCGAGCATTCCCGGATCTATTACTTCCGCAACGGCGGCGAAGAGGAGTATTTCATTGGCTCGGCCGACCTGATGACGCGCAACCTGGAGAGTCGCGTCGAGCTGGTGACGCCTGTGGAAGACCCGAGCTCGCGCGAGCAGCTGCGCGACATCCTCGACATCCAGCTCGCCGATCACCGCAACGTCTGGGAGATGCGCGCCGACGGCAGCTACATGCGGCGGCCCGCGGGCCGCGGACGCACCGCCAAGGGCTGTCAACAAGTGCTGGTGGAGGAGGCCGAGCAGCGCCAGGGCGAGGCCAGCCGGCTCAGGCGGCGCAAGCCGCGGGCGATCGCGCGGCGCAGTATTCGTTGACGCTTGCCAGGTGAGCGATTGCCCTCGGGGCCGCCGCGGCGCGCGCACCTTGCCTCGCCGACGAAAAAAACTTTTGATGTATCTCAATGTTTGCCGGCGCCGAGGGAGACAAGCTGTAGCGGCACCCGCGGGCTGAAAAGACGGGAAATTCCAGACGCGCGGGCACGGTCGCAATGGCCCCCGGCAGGTCCAGGAGGTTTAGATGACGCAGGTTTCGGAGATCCTGCAGGCCAAAGGTGAGAAGGTCGTCTCGATCCTGCCAGGCGAGAGCATCTCGGAGGTCGCAAACACCCTGAGGCATGAGCGGGTTGGCGCCGCCCTGGTCAGGGGCGAAGACGGCAAGATGCTCGGCATCATCTCCGAGCGGGACGTGGTCAACGGGATCGCGCAACACGGGCCCGAGTCGCTGCGGATGGCCGCTTCCGACATGATGACCGCCTCGCTGATCACCTGTTCGCCGGAGACCGACACCGAAGAGTTGATGGAGAAGATGCTGACCTCGCGGATTCGGCACCTTCCGGTGGTGAGCGACGAGACCCTGGTGGGGATCGTCAGCATCGGCGATCTGGTCAAGTCCGTCGTCCAGGAGCTCAGGTGGATGCGCTCGACGCTTCAGGATCAGCTATTGAAATCAGCGGCTTGGTCGACGGAAGAAGATCTCGAATAGGCCGCATTCTTCCACAGCCCTAGATCTGGACGGGGGGATTTGCGCCCCTTATCCTTGTTTGCGGTAGCGCAAATTCCGGCCCTGGCCGTGGGCCGGTTTGCCGCCGCCGGGCCTTGGGCCGCCTCGGCCCGGCGCACAGCGAGATCGAAGGCAAGCAAGATCGCCCATGGCAAAGACACTTGTCATCGGTTCCTCTGGTGAGGACCAGAGGGTCCCTTTCCTGCGGGGCATCCTGACCCGATCGCTCCAGGACGCCGGGCTGGCGTTCGAGGATGCCTATGCGCTGGCCTCCTCGGTTCGCGAAGAGATCAGCGAGACCGAAGAGATCACCAGCGGCGAGCTGCACGATCGGGTGCGGCAGCACCTGTCGGACCGCTTCGGCGAGACGGTCGTCAAGCGCTACGACAGCCCGGCCGGCGGCACGATGACGATTCTGGTCCGCGATGCGGAGGGCCAGGCCACGCCGTTCTCCCGCGAGCAGCACCGCCGGCATCTCGAATCGAGCGGCCTGTCCTACGAGCGCTCGACGGCGGTCACCACCAAAATCTTCGACCACCTGATGAAGTCAGGCAAGGAGGAGATCTCCTCACGCCACCTGGGCATGTTGACTTACCGCTATCTGAGTCTGGCGCTCGGCGCCGAGACCGCACGCCGTTACCTCTGCCTGGTGGACTTCTTCCGCGGCAATCGGCCGCTGCTGTTGCTGATCGGCGGCACGCCGGGCTGCGGCAAGAGCGCCGTCGCCACCGACGTGGCCCATCGCCTGGAGATTGCGCGCACGCAGTCCACCGACCTGTTGCGCGAGGTCATGCGCATGATGATCCCGGAGCGCCTCCTGCCGGTCCTGCACACCTCCTCCTTCAACGCCTGGTGGGCCCTGCCGCGGCGCGACGCGGCACCGACCGATCTCGACGATCTGCTGGTGTCCGGCTATCAGGCGCAGGCGGAGCTCTTGACCGTGCCCTGCGAAGCCGTGATGCGCCGCTCGCTGCGCGAGCAGACGTCGCTGGTGATGGAGGGCGTGCATATCCAGCATTCCCTGCTGGCCAGGATTCCCAAGGAGCAGGACGCCGTCGTGGTCCATGTCATGCTCGCCGTGCTGAATCCCGATCGCCTGCGCGAGCGCATCGCGCGCCGGGGCGTCCAGGTCGAGGACCGCCGCGCCGAGCGCTATCTCGAGAACTTCGACGAGATTTGGCGCCTGCAGTCCCATCTCCTGTCCGAGGCCGATCGCTGGCAGGTACCGATCATCCCGAACAACGACAAGGAGCAGGTGATGAGGTATCTGATGCGGATCGTGGTCGACCGACTCCTGGTCGATTTCGCGGCCAGCCCGCGAGAGGTCTTCGTTTAAGCCTCAGTCCGAGACTTCCGCAATGCGCCATTTGCGCCTGTGTTCGTCGGGCGGGCTGAGCAGCAGCAGGTGCGAGCTGCCGACGGTGATCGACATTTCCATGGGAATCCCGGCGTACTCGCCGAGCACCCGGAAGACGCCGGAATGGGAGACCACGAGGACCGGAGTGGGGCCGGTGATCGAGCGCATGGCCTCGAGGATGCGCGCGGAGAACTCTTCCATGCTCTCCACGCCTTCGGGGTTGCGGTCGCTCGGGCGCTCGCGTTTGGGCTTGCCCTGATAGATGCCCCAGTGCCGCTCCATGAGGCCCGGTAGGAAGGTCACGGGCGCGCCCGTCAGAACGGAGACGATCGATGCGGTCTTCCGGGTTCGCTTGAGCGGGCTCGCGTAGATCGAGCCCACTTCACGCTGCGCCAGGCGATGCGCCGCCGATTCGGCTGAACGACGGCCTTTTGCGTTGAGCAGGGTCTCGTCCTGGCCCTGGAGGATGCCGTTCAAGTTCGCGTCGGTTTCGCCATGGCGCAGAAAGTAAAACGGCGTCACGCCGAACTCGAACGCGCTGATCGTCTTGGACATCCGATGCCTCCAGGCCGCCGTCGGCCTCGAAGGCCGGTAGCCGATCGCCGAAATACACCTTGCGGTCCTAGACGAAGCGACCGCCCCTTGCAATCGCAACCACAGAATCCGGCGGCATCTTGCGAATCTCTGCTGGTGTAGCGCGACTCCCGGTTCGATTCCCCGCGCGGTCTCAATGGGCTTGGTGGACCAGATCGCCGTCGGGTTCCTTGTCGCGCGCATCGGCCGACGCCACTCCGGCCGGCCGCAAGCGGTATTCGTGCGGCACGAAGAAGCCGATCAGGAAGCCGATCGCCCCGGCGGTCGGCAGCACGGCCCAGATTGGCGGTTTGAGGAACCAGGACGGCACCGCCTCGCCGACCCATCTGGGCATGAGCTGCGGATTGGCCTCGAGGCTTGCGCGGAACTCCAGTGCCGGAAACACCAGCACCAATGCGACGACCATCAGGATCACCGCCAGAGTCGCGCCTTCGGCCAGGCGGCCCCACTTCGGCACGGCCCGCGATTGCGCGAAGTCGTCGACCAGAAAAGACGTGCAGGCGCCGGTGAAGAACGACATCCAAAACCAAGGCGCGCTCCAGTAAACCGATTGCACCGCCTTGGCGAAGTCGAAGAACAAGAGGAAGCGAAAAGTGAGAACGGTGAGACTGGCGAGACAGACCGCGAGCACGCCGGACAGCACGTAGGCCAGCCACTTGCGGCCGGCCGTCTGATGCCGATCGAGGCTTTTCGACGCCGTCTTGGGATAGATCGCGGCCGCCACCGAGAAGCCGTAGATGATCGCCACCATGATCGCGGTGAGGGGAATATGGGAGCCCTGGCCGGCGGTGAGGTCTTCTGCGCCACTGAAACCCAGGACTTTGCCGAGTTGCGCACCGAGCGCGACCGCGAAGATAAAGGCTGCGAACACGCCGACCGAGATCCCCGCGATCAGATCGAGCGGCATGGCCGGCTGTTCGATCTCGTGGATATCGAGGAACCCGATCCGCTCCATCGTGGCGACCTGCGCCTTGCTTTCGTGTTCGAAGCGCAGGATCCCTTGGGCGACGAAATGTGTCAGCGACCGGTGAAGCTCATCGGCTTTGTCGCTGAAGTTGCGCTCGCATTCCTCGACGACAGGCCGATGCCGCTCGTTCTGGTACTCGCGTTCGATGGAGAAGAGATTCCGCGCGCGCGGTCTTAGCGCATCGAACTCTCGGTTGATCCGGCTGTACTCGCCCTCGAGCAGCTCCGGGACGCGGTCGTAGTGCATCCAGTCTTCGCGCTCCTTATCGTCCCATCCCTTGACCTGGCCCTGGGTGTACTTCGGGATCACCTGCTGTTTCCAATCCGTCACCATGACGTAGAGCGCCGTGATCCTCGTCCATTTGTGTTGGATCGAATCCTCGGGTTCGAATCGGATATCCGCCGGATCGAAGCCCACCAGCCGATCGTGAACCGCGGCGCGGAACAGCTCTGGCACCCTGAAGCGCGAGCGCCGCATCTGTTGCCCCAACTTGCGCGCCGCCTGCGGGATTTGGCCGATGTCCCAGCAGACCCTGCAAAGCCAGCGGTCGAAGGCCGCCAACTTGGTGTTGGGCAGCAACACCGACAGGACCAGAGCCGAGATCAGCGGGCCGGGCAGAAGCGGATCGCCGTTGCCGCTCCAGGCTTCGGGAAAGATCTCGGCGAGAATCAGGAACTCCTTGATCTTCGGCGACGAGGTAAGCCCGCCGCCGAGCATGACGAAGAGAAAGGCCATGGCGGTGAGGTAGAGGCTCAGCGCGAGGCAATAGCGACGGCGTGTGGTCGTGAGTCGGTGGCTGGGCGGCGTGTTGAAGCGCTGGACGGCGTAGATCAGGACCAGGGCGCCACCCAGCACCCAGTACCAGAAGGGGTTGGGCTCTGCGACCATCTCTGGAGGGATCTCGGACATCTGTGTCGCTCCTTCCAGCGCCGGTGGTCGTTCCACCGTGCCTCGTGGCTCGATAACCCGGGACTGCCCTGCGAAGGTTGAGCGTCAGGCACGGCCGTCCGGGCCCGTGACTGCACACCGCCCAGACGATAGTGAGTTCGCTTTGAGCGAGCATTGATCTGTATCACAGTCGCCTTTTGGTGACTTCAGGGCCGGCTGGCTTGCGGGGCTGTCCGGCTTGCGGCATTCGTTCGGGTGTGTCGCCCCCCAAGTGGAGAAGCCGCATCATGACCGACGACAAGCGAGACTCCCTTCTCACCGGCGGCTGCCAGTGCGGCGCGGTGCGCTACGCGCTCTATGCGCCGCCCGAGGGCGTGCACCTCTGCCACTGCCGCATGTGTCAGAAGGCGGTCGGCGGGCCCTTCGCGGCGCTCGCGCCGGTGCGCGTCGCGGACTTCGCCTGGACCCGCGGCGAACCCGCGGAGTACCTGAGCTCGAGCCATGCGGCGCGCGATTACTGCGCGGCCTGCGGCACGCCGCTCACCTTCCGCTATCTCGACTCCGAGTTCATCGACCTCACGATCGGCAGCTTCGACCGGCCGGAAGAGGTCGCGCCCGAGAAGCACGTCGGGGTGGAGAGCCGGGTCGGCTGGCTCGCACGACTGGACCGCCTGCCGGGCGCGGCGACCGGCGCCGGTGCGCCGCCGGAGAAGCTCGCCGGCCTGGTCAACTACCAGCACCCGGACCACGACACGCCGGAGGGCTGGAAGCCGCCGGAGGGCTGAAGGCGGGGCGCGCGCAGATCCGGGAATCCACAGTTGGTCTCGCGCCCAAACGCACCGTGGATCCTCGAATCTCTGCTGCGCTCCGTCCGAGGATGGCCGGAAGGGCTAGCCGGCCCGCCACTCGATCGCCAGGCCGCAGGCCTCGGCGGCGGGCGTCATACGGGGTATGACAGCGGGGCCCGCGATCGCGATGGCGGCGAAGCGGGGGCCGTCGGCGAGGTCGACGCTCTCGCCGGGGAAACGCGCGGCGAAGGCTTCGGGCGTCACCAGCGAGAGCGCGTGCGGGCCGCAGGGCGCGGATAGGCCGCCGGCGGTCTCGGTGACCGCGCCGCCGGTGAAGCCCGCGACGAAATCCGCGTAGCGCGCCGGCTCGGCCGCGACCAGGACCGCCTCGGCGATCGCCCGCGCGCCATTGGCGTGGGACTGGTACTCCGGCTTCCAGAAGTTCTCCGGAAAGCGGTTGTGGCAGGTGAAGAAGGCGGCGCGCGGCATCTCCGGGTGGGTCGCGAAGGCCAGCGAGAAGCCGACCGTGACCGTGCGCCCGTCGGGCAGACCGGCGCGGCGCTCGAAGTCGAAGGGCGCGTAGCTCTCGATGCCGGCGGCGGCGAACCGCGCCGCGTCGCCCCGGCTGTCGGCGCCGGCCAGCACGAACATGGACATGCCCTCGCCGTGTGCGAGGAAATCGCGGTTGTGGGCGCCGAAGCTGAAGACGGGGGGCACGGCCGTAGCATCGGGCGGAAAGATCAGTTCCGGCCGGTCGACCTCGAGCAGCTCGATGAAGTTCCTGCCTGCGAACTGGGCCAGGCGGTTCGCCGTGCCCCAGGCGTGCTCGGCCCGGGGCGTCAGGGTGAAGCCGAGACGCTCATAGGCGGCCGCTGCGCGCGCCAGATCGTGCACGGCGACGACGACATGGTCGATCTGCGGGCTCATGGCCCCGGGTTCTAGCCCGGGGCCACGGTCCGCTTCAACAAGTGCCGCGGCGAAACTCTCTTGCCCGCAGCTCACAAAGCCCTAGGCGAAGATCAAATCGTTGCCGTCGATGTTCGAGGCCGGCACGTCGGCGACGACCGCCAGGATGGCACCGCTGTCGGCCAGGGCCAGGGCCGTATCGCCCGCCGCGCCGCCGAGCGCGCCGGCATCGGCGACGACGACGTCCTGCGGGCCGGCGCCGCTAATCTCGATGATGTCGATGCCGTCCTCGAAGCCGCGGATCAGGGTCGCCGCCTCCAGCGTCTCGCTGGCCTCGGCCGCGTCCACCTCGAAGACGTCCTGGCCCGGCGTGCCCTCCTGCACCGTGGCCTCCAGCGCGTCCGCCATCATCGTCTCGCCGGCGTCGCCCGGCGCGGGCGCCGCGAGGCTGGCGAGCGCCTCGACCGGCGGCTCCTCACCCATGTCCTCACCCATGTCCTCTGGCCGCTCCTCGCCCGGCTCCTCGCCGTTTTCCTCGCCCGGCCCCGCCTCGGGCGGCGTGAAATCCTCCTCGGGGGGCCGGCCCGTGCCGCCGTCGGCCGCTGATTGCTGTTCCTGGGCGAGCACGAGCAGGGGCAGGTTCGGATCCTGGCTCGGCAGGCTGCCTTGCTCCGATTCCGGCTGCTCGAGGCGGCCGCCGCGTTCGCCGCCGTCGCCGAAGTCGCCGCCCAGGCCGTCGTCGTCGAAAGGGCTCACGGCCTGCGAGCTGCCGCCGCTCTCAGGGCCGCCGGGGTCGCCCGGCGCGGGGCCCGCCTCGGGCGCATCGGCGAGCTGTTCCGGTCCGGGACCGGCGAAGACCTGATCCGGCGTGGCGCCGGCCAAGAGCGTCGTCAAGCCGGCGAACAGCAAGGTCGTGCCGTCGGGCGCCGTGACCCGCAGGTCGCTGCCGATCGCCTCGAAGCGCAACGCATCCGGGGGCCAGACCGTGCCCCGGCTGCCGTCGGGCAGGACGTCGGCGATTTGAAAGACCACGGCGCCGCCGGATGGCACGTCGACGGTCGCGCCCGAGTCGTAAGTTTGGGCATTGCCCGGGGGCGTGGTGACGACCGCGACCGTCATGACCGACGCGTCCCGACGGCGCCGTGGTGCGGTCCGGACCGGGTGGCCGCAGCACGCGTGCCGGCCGAATCACACGGTCCGACGCGCGGGTGCCCGACCTTGCGGTCGCGAACCGCAAAGCTTCTAGCCTGCTCCTTGGATGTCATCTCTTGTCCTCATGTTGCCGTGACGCGGGCTTGCGAAAGCCCCGTACCTGGACAAGAGAGCTACCCCGGAGGCAGGGCGAAGCGGAGAGTCAAACTACAGGCATCTTTATGGTCGGCCTGTGATTTCTCTGTGGCGCGAAAGGCCTTGCCGCGACGCGCGGTGGAGAACTCGCAGGCCTTAACAGGATCGATCGCGCAGCGCGACTCAGTTGCCGAACTTGACCAATCGGCCCTCGACCGTGCGCCGCGGCTCGTCGCCGCGGATGCGCATGAACTTGAGCGACATGCCCGGCGTCAACAGCCTGCGTTCGTAGATCTGCATGTCGTAAAGACCGTTCTCGTCGATCGTGAGGATGAAGACGGTGAGCGTGTCCCTGAAAAGCCGGGCCCAGGTGTAGTCCTGCCCGGACATCGGATCGGGCAAGGGCGGCGAGATGTAGAATCGTCCGTTGGGCGAAGGCACGAAATCCTTGGTCGCCGAATTGCGCCGCACGTCGGGGTTGTTCGGGTCGCCGCCCTGGCGCAGTACCGTGGTCCAGGTGATGCTGAAGCCCGGCCCCTTGGGCTGGATGACCACGTCGAAGTCGCGCTCGGTGATGCCGAAGTAGAGGCTGTGCGGGCTCTTGGAGATGCCGCTGCCCTTCCACTGGCCGTAGAAGTTGTCGATGGTCACGTTCTGCGCCCACGCCGGCGCGGCCGGCAACAGACCGGCGATCAGAACCACGATGGCAGCGAGCTGTCGCATTTCTCTCGATCCCCTCTCCAGTTCGTCGGCGTCCTCCGACGGGTTCGGATATTGCCGCCGCCGCCGTCGCAATGCAAAGGCCGAGATGCGCTTGCCGAACGTTCGAAGTTCATGACGCAGATGAACGCCAATAATCACGGATGAGATAGCGAAACGAAGATTGCGCGGCGCGCAGTCTATCCGTGTCGATCTGTGTTCACCTGTGTCAATTCCTTCGGCGAGAATTGCAGGGCCGACGACGTCAGGACTCGATAGCCTCGGCGATGGCTTTGCCGAGGTCTTCGGTTGAGGCCTTGCCGCCCAGGTCGGGGGTCAGCGGCGCACCGGCGGCGATGATGGCCGCGAAAGCGCGCTCGACCGCCTCGGCCGCCTCGCCATGGCCCAGGTGCTCGAGCATCTGGGCGCCGGCCCAGATCTGGCCGATCGGGTTGGCGATGCCGCGGCCGGCGATGTCCGGTGCCGAGCCGTGCACCGGCTCGAACATGGAGGGCGCCGAGCGCTCCGGGTTGATGTTGGCCGAGGGCGCGATGCCGATGCTGCCCGTCGTGGCCGGCCCCAGGTCCGATAGGATGTCGCCGAACAGGTTGGAGCCCACCACCACGTCGAACCAGTCCGGATGCTGCACGAAGTGGGCGCAGAGGATGTCGATGTGGAACTGGTCGGTCTCGATATCGGGGTAGTTTACGGCCATGGCGGCGAAACGCTCGTCCCAGTAGGGCATGGTGTGGAAGATGCCGTTCGACTTGGTGGCCGAGGTGACCTTCTTGCGGCCCTCTTTGCGCGCCAGCTCGAAGGCGTAGCGCAGGATGCGGTCGGTGCCCTGCCGGGTGAACATCATGTTCTGGGTGACCAGCTCCTGGTCGGTGCCGCCGTAGAGCCGGCCGCCGATCTGCGAGTACTCGCCCTCGACGTTCTCGCGCACGACGTAGAAGTCGATGTCGCCCGGCTTGCGGTTCGCGAGCGGGCAGGGCAGGCCTTCGAAGAGGCGCACCGGGCGCAGATTGACGTACTGCATCATCTCGCGGCGGATCGGGATCAGGAGGCCCCACAGCGAGATGTGGTCCGGCACGCCGGGGAATCCGACCGCGCCCAGATAGATGGCGTCGAAGGCCTTGAGCTGATCGAGGCCGTCGTCCGGCATCATCTGCCCGGTCTTGTGGTAGGTCTCGCAGCTCCAGTCGAATTCACGCCAGGCGAAGTCGATGCCGAAGCGCCGGCCGGCAGCTTCGAGCACGCGGATGCCCTCGGGCACCACCTCCCTGCCGATCCCGTCGCCGGGGATGACTGCGATTTTATGGGTCATGGCCGCCGCCCCTCGCTATTCGCCGTTCGCCCGCACGGGCGACCATAGGCAAGGGCGGAGGCCGAGTCGATGGCGGAGCCCGGGGCGAACTCGGTACCCGGACAAACACAATCCGGGCCGCGGTGTCGCGGCCCGGTAGGTCGTTACGGCGAAGCTCTGGGCCTCGCTGCGCGCTACTTGGTCACTTCCATCAGGTAGGCGATGACGTCGGCGCGCTGGTCTTCCTTCTTGAGGCCCGCGAAGGCCATCTTGTTCTTCGGGATGTAGGTCTTCGGCGCGGCCAGGTACTCGGCGATCGTCTTCTCGTCCCAGACGATGCCCGATTCCAACATGGCCTTGGAGTACTTGAAGCCCTCGACCTTGCCGGCCTCGCGCCCGAAGACGCCGTGCAGGTTGGGGCCGATCTTGTTCTTACCGCCCGCCTCGACAGTGTGGCAGGCCTTGCACTTGTTGAACACCTTCTTGCCCTTGGTGGCGTCGCCGGCCAGCGCGGCCCCGCTGCTCATGGCCAGCACCAAGGCGGCGGCGACTGTGACGATCGATGGCTTGATCATACGTTCTTTCCTCCACTGTGGCCGAAGCGCCCGGCCCGGCGATCATCTCCTGAAAAATTTCCTGCACCGCTAGGCGGCGTCGCTCCTTTTCTAATGCCTCCGGCACGATCCGCCAAGCCCGCGCGTGCCAAAGGGCAACATGCGTCCGCCTAGGAAAATAGCGCAGCTCGGCGTGAGGTCTAGCTATCGAGCACGCGCCAGGCGGGCAGGCGCAGCGTCGCCGTCGTGCCGGCGCCCAGGGCGCTCTGCAGCTCCAGGCTGCCGCCGTGCAGCTCTGCCAGGGCCTTCGACAGGGGCAGGCCGAGGCCGGTGCCCTCCTGTTGGCGGGACTGCCGGTTGGCGACCTGGCCGAAGGGAGTCAGCGCGATGGCGATGTCGGGCGGCGCCATGCCGATGCCGTTATCGCTCACCAGGAAGCTGAAGCCGCCGTCCGGCTCGGGCCGCAGCGACACGACGACGCAGCCCTGCACCGGCGTGAACTTGAGCGCGTTGGAAAGCAGGTTGACCAGGATCTGCTTGAGCTTGCGCTCGTCGGCCCTGAGCAGCGGCGGTTCGGCGGGCAGCTCGGTCTCGACCGGCGCGCGCCGGTTTTCGCCGGCGGGCGCGGCCAGGCGCAGCACCGCGTGCAGCAGCTCGGCCGGATCCAGCTCCGACTCCTCGAGCTCCAGCTTGCCGGCCTCGATCTTGGCCATGTCCAGCATGTCGTTGATCAAGCGCAGCAGGTGCCGGGCAGACTCGTGAACGTCGCCGGCGTAGCCCTTGTAGCGCGCGCTGCCGATCGGGCCGAAGCACTCGTCGCGCATGATCTCCGAGAAGCCGATGATGGCGTTGAGCGGCGTGCGCAGCTCGTGGCTCATGCTCGCCAGGAAATCGCTCTTGGCCCGGCTGCGGGCCTCGGCGGCCTCGAGCGCGGCGCGCAACCGCGTCAGCTCATCGCTGGGCCGGCAAGCTGGCGGCGTCTCGGCGGGATGGAGCGGCGGAAGCGGCCTAGACATCGCCGATCTCCGGGCCGTCCTCGCTGTCCTCCGGGTCCGGCAGCTGCTCGCGCCAGCGGGCCAGCCGCTGGCGGGCCTCGGCGGCGGGCACGCGCTCGAAGTATTCCATCAGGCGGGCCACGTCGCGCGGATCCTCCAGCAGGCCGCCGGCGCGGGATTGCCGGGTCAGGAACAGGATGATCGCGAAGTCCGACTTCGCCATGTCGAGGGCGCGGCAGACGATCGCGAAGGCTTTGCCGCTCGGCTCGTTCAAGACGCGCTGCAGGTTCGGGCCTGGCAAGCGGGTCAGCTGGCGGAACAGCGACAGGAACAGGGACGTCTCGCCGCGCCGGAGTACCCTGATCAAGAGGTTCGGCGTGATCTCCTGCATGCTGACCAGCTGCTCGTAGATCGAGGGCACGGGCAGCGACGGCTCGGCGTCCTCCTGCAGGCCACCCCGCAGATCAGGCGGCGCAGCGTCGCCGTGCAGCTCGACGAGCGGATCGAGCTCCTCGTCCAAGGTCTCGGGATCGACGTCGAAGTTTTCCAGGATGTGCTGGCGCAGCGCCTCCGAAACCAGGCGATAGAGCTTGCCGGCGAGCTGGGGCGGCAGGTCGGGCCGCAGCGCGAGTGGCTCACGGTAGCTTTCGACCCATTTCGCCTCCTCGACGAGATGGGCCATGGTCTGCGTCGAAATCCGGGCCTCGCGGTTGCGCAGCAGGGTCTCGATGACAACGACGTTGGCCGAGTCCACCAGCGCGGCCGAGACCTCCTCGTCCAGCGACCGGCGGCCCGCGATCGCGATCTGGTGCGCTTCGCCGTGGCGACGGACGATGGCGACGAGGTCAGGCGTGCGCAGGACCTCGCTGCCGAGCAACACGGGGCGCGCCACCTCGATCCGGTCGTTGGCCAGCATCAGGATCAGAGAACGCGGCACGCGCGGCTTGGCCGCCAGGCGCCGAGCCAGCTCGCCGCGCAGCTCCATCTCGAAGGCCCGGACCAAACGGCCGAGAATGTCATCGATCAGCGCCTTCTCACGGGTGCTCAGGCGGTCTTCCTGGTCCGAGAAGAGATCGCTGATCGAGGCCGCCAGGATGAAGCGGGCGCGCGCGGACCGGTCGAGCGCAAGGTCCAGAAGCTCGTTCCCAGCCTTGTTTTGGTTTCCCGTCACGGTGCACAGGGCTCCTTCGGGCTCTGTCTCGAGGCGGTCCGGCCGCACCTCTCGGGCCGCTCAAGGCGACCACCGGTGCTAACGATGTCGATTATACAGTGGCAAAGAGCGGCGGATCAATGTAAAAATAAAACACATCAAAGTAATAACTAAGACAAACAAAGTATTAATTTCAATAAAATTTGATTTAATTGTCTAACTCATTGCTCCTGCACCCTCTATTACATGGCCGGGACGGTCGCGATGGGGCTCGAGAGCATTTGAGCGCCCGTGTCGGCGGGTCGGCCGGCGGCCGGCCGCCGGGCCTCCCGGGCGCCGCGCCGGGCCGCGATGTCAGGCCCGCTGGAAGCCGATGGTGCCGGCGCTGATGGTCCATTCGACCAGACGCTTGAGCACCTTGCCCATGGCCTCGTCGAAGGCGTCGATGACCGCGGTCAGGCGATCGGCGTCGGCCGGGATGCGGACGTCGAACTCCTCGGAGGCGATGATGTTGCGCGTCGGCATGCTGACCAGCTTCGCCGTAATGGCGACGTGGGCCGTCGGCGTGGGGCCGTTGAAGTACTCGGCCTGGAATTCGCGCAGCTCCGAGCGCAGCACGAAGTCGGCCCTCAGTCCTACGCTCTCACGTCCGACCGAGACGATGCGGTCGGAGTTCTCGAAGGACTCGATCATCAGGGTCTGGACCATGAGCGGCGCGCGGTCGGTCCAGCTCGAGCGGGCGTAGTACTCGACGCGGATCGGGCTGCGCTGCAGCGCGATGCGCGTCGTGTTGAGACTGGCATCGGCTTGCGGGGTGGTCAGCACAAGCTGCCAGTCGACCTGCGGCAGGTCCTCGCGAAAGCTGCTCTTGGGCGTCAGACGATAGAGGTCCGGCGGCGGCGTCTGGCCGGGTACGGTGCAGGCTCCGGCGAACGCGCCTAAACCCAACAGCGCGATCTGCCGCAGCGCGCCGCGCCTGTCGCCCAACGCGCCCTGGACCGGCGCGCTGACGACTCGCGCGCCGACGGCTTTGCCGTCATCGCTCATTGCTGGGTTTCGTACCCCTGTTGTTGATTGCCGAACAGGAAGCGGGCGGGATCGCGCTCGACTTCGGTTGTCATCCGGTTGAGCCCGGCCAGGAGGCTGCGCGCTTCGATCAGCAGCGTGTTCAGTTCGTAGAGGCCGGAGGTCGTGAAGTCGCGTATCGGCTTGCGGTTCTCCGAGGCGATCGCTTGGAACTCCTTCGCCATGGTGGAGAAGGACTTGGCGGTGACGCGCATGTCCTTGATCAGCCCGGTGACCTCGTCGCTGGCCTCGTTGACCGAGTCGTCGATCGAGCCGGCCATGGTCTCGACCGCGGAGAGCGCATCCTCGGCGCTGGCGGTCAGTCGCTCGCTGTCCTCGCGCAATCCTTCCGCCATGGTCTGGAGCGCGCCCGTGGTCTCGCGCAAGTTCGCCATGGTCGCCGCCAAGTCGTCCATCGTGGCGCCGATCCGGTCGCTCTTTTCTGCGAGCGTCCGGGTCAGAGTCGCAGTGTTGTCGAGGATCTCGTTGATGCGCTCGCGGTTTTCCGGTCCGACAATCTCGTTGGCCTGGATCAGCAAGGCATTGGCGCTCGCGATGGCCTCGGGCGCACCCTGCATGACCTGGTCGATCGGCGACGGCTTCGAGGGGATCACCGGACGCTTCTCATCGGCTTTCTGGGTCAGCTTATCGGAGTCCAGCGAGCCGCCCGAGAGCAGAACGTAGCGCTTGCCGGTGAGGCCCTGGAAGGCCAGGCTCGCCTCGGTGTCGACCCGGACCGGCGTGTTGGATTCGACCTCGACCAGCGCCCGCACCCGGCTGGGGTTCTCGCGGTCGAGGCCGATGAAGACCACCTCGCCCACCTTGACGCCGTTGTAACGAACCGCGGCGCCGTCGGAGAGCCCGGTCACGGAACCTTGGAATATGATGTCGTAGCGGATGAATTCGACGTCGTGCTGGAACTTGGCCAGCCACAGCACGAAGAACACCAGCCCAACCGAGAAGGCGAGGACGAAACCGCCGACCATCACGTAGTTGGCACGTGTCTCCATCGATTTGCCTGACCGCCTTTCGTCCCGCTTCACATGCCTTCGGCCGGCCGCTGTTCCGCGGCTGCCACCGCGGTCTGCGCCGCCCGGCCGCGCGGCCCGTGGAAGTAGTCCTGAATCCAGGGCTCGGGGTCGCGCATCATCTCTTCGACGGTGCCGACCTTAACACGCTTGTCGAGCAGCACCGCAACCCGATCACAGATGGTCAGCAGGCTGTCAAGGTCGTGGGTGACCAGAAAAACCGTCAGATTGAGGGCCCGCTGGAGCTCGAGAATCAGCTCATCGAAGTGCGCGGCACCGATCGGGTCGAGGCCGGCCGTCGGTTCGTCGAGGAACAGGATCTCCGGATCGAGCGCCAGGGCGCGGGCCAGCCCGGCCCGCTTGCGCATGCCGCCGGACAGCTCCGAAGGGTACTTGAAGCAGGCGTAGGGCGGCAGACCGCTCATCGAGATCTTCACGTTGACGATTTCCTGGCGCAGCGCCTCGGGCAATTCGGTGTGCTCCTTGAGCGGAACGTCGATGTTCTGCCCCACGGTGAGCGAGCTGAACAGCGCGCCGTCCTGGAACAAGACGCCCCACCTGGCCTGCAAGGCCTCGGCGGCCGCCGCGTCGAGCTGGCCGATGTCCTGGCCGAGGACCCGGATGCGCCCGGCCGCTGGCGGGTTCAGACCGATGATGGTGCGCAGCAGCACGGACTTGCCGGTCCCCGAGCCGCCGACGACGCCCATGATCTCGCCGGCCATGACCTCGAGATCCAGCTTCTCGTGGATGTAGTTGCCGTCGAATGCGGTGTGCAGATTCTCGACTTGGATGACCGGGGAAGCCGGCATGTTCAGATCCCGATGATTGAGAAAAGTATCGAAAAGATCGCGTCCAGGACGATCACGATGAAGACCGCCGCGACCACGGCCGCGGTAGTGCGCAGGCCGACCGATTCGGCGGATCTTTCGACTTTGAAGCCCTCGAAGCAGCCGACCAGCCCGATCACGAACCCGAAGATCGGCGCCTTGATGATGCCGACCCAGAAGGACCACATCGGCACCGCGTCGCGGAGCTGGCGCGCGAAGGTTTCGAACGAGATGTCCAGCACAAGGCTGGTCATGACCGCGCCGCCGAGTAGACCCAGGATGTCCGCGTAGAAGGTGAGCAGCGGCATAACTAGGACCAGGGCGAAGACCCGAGGCATCACCAGGATCTCGATCGGATCGAGGCCGATCGTGCGCATCGCGTCGACCTCTTCGCGCACCATCATGGTGCCGATCTGCGCGGTGTAGGCGGAGCCCGAGCGGCCGGCGACGATGATCGCAGTCAGGATGATGGCCATCTCGCGCAGCACGCCGATGCCGACCAGATTGACCGTGAAGATCTGGGCGCCGAAGCGGGCCAATTGGTCGGCGCCCTGATAAGCCAGCACGACGCCGATCAGGAAGGAGATCAGGCCGACGATCGGCATGGCGTCGAGCCCGGCCTTCTCCATGTGATTGACCAGCGGCGTCATGCGAAGGCGGCCGGGATGCCGCAGACTGCGCAGGACGACCACGACGACGTTGCCGAGAAAATTCACCAGGTCGCGCGCCTCCGCGGCGAGCCCGTAACTGGCGCGGCCGATATGGCTCAGGGTCGCCAGAAGGAAGTTCTCCGCGACCGGCGCCGTGGGCGGGGCGACGTCGTTGGCGCGCACCGTCTCGATCAAGGCGCGCTGGTGCGTCTGGCCGCCGGCGAGCTCCACGCCCAAGCCCCGAATCTGGAGTTGCTTGGCGGTGCGATGGACCAGCCAGGCCCCAATCGTGTCCAAGGTCTGCAGGCCGCCCAGGTCGATCCGTGCCCGGCTCGCGCCCTCGGCAGCAAGCGCGCGCAGCGCGGCATCGACATGCGCCACCGAATCGGTGGTCCAGCTTCCGCTCAAAGCGATGACCAGGCAGTCCTTCTCGTAACGCGTCGCCAGCCGAGCCGCGGCCTCGTCGGCGGAACCGGCGGCCTCGAGATCCGGATGCGTCGCGGTCATAGCGTGCTTCCTTCGCCTCCCCTGTCCACGGCCGGTCAGCCCAGCAGGGCCGCCGAGGTCGCCGTCGTCACGCCGGCCTCGGACATGGCGCGCCGCGCCGCCGCCAGCGAGCCCTCGAGGTCGATGGCGCGGCAGGCGTCCTCGATCAGCACCACCGAAAAGCCCTCCTTGGCCGCGTCGACGGCAGAGTAGTGGACGCAGAAATCGGTCGCCAGGCCGGCCAGGAAAATCCGGCTCAGGCCCCGGGTCCTCAGGTAGCCGCTGAGGCCCGTCGGCGTCTCGTGGTCGTTCTCGTAGAACGCCGAATAGGAGTCGATCTCCGGGCGGAAGCCCTTACGGATCACCAGCTCGGCCCGGGGCAGGTCGAGCTCGGGGTGGAAGGCGGCGCCGGGCGTGCCCTGGACGCAGTGGTCCGGCCAGAGCACTTGCGGTCCGTAGGCGACCTCGATGGTCTCGAAGGGCGCGTGGCCCGGATGGGACGAGGCGAAAGACTGGTGGCCGGGCGGGTGCCAGTCCTGGGTCATCAGCACGTCGCGAAAGGCCCCGGCCAGGCGGTTGATCACCGGCACCACCTCGTCGCCCCCCGGCACGGCCAAGGCGCCGCCCGGGCAGAAATCCCGCTGAACGTCGACCACGAGCAAGACGTCGCTGTCGCCAAAGGTGGATTCACGGTCGCCCGCAGTCATCTCGCCGTTCCCACGGATTCGCCATAATTCGCCCGGAGAATTCTCGGCTTTACGGCGGGAAATGCAACCGGCGCCGCGGGCTTCGAAGGCGGCCTCCCGATCAAGGGGGGACTCCTTTGGGTCCGATTCCTGCTATCCTAACGGGGATATGCCCTTGCCCGGGGCGCGCCGGGAGATCCATGAGCCTGCCGCGCGCCACGTCAAACGGGGCGAGCGGCTGAAAAAACAAATAGAGGTCACGTCCGGGAGGCTACGACATGAACGAACCACGCGAACACGCATACATACCCAAACTGAAGGAACAGCTGTGCGACGGGTTGATCACCCGGCGCGAGTTTCTGCGCTATTCGACATTGCTCGGCATGTCGGCCACGGCCGCTTACGCCTTCGCCGGCAAGGTGACGGGCCAGGGCTTCGCGCCGCAAGCGCGCGCCGAGGACATGCCCAAGGGCGGCGTCATCCGCTTGGGCCATTTCGTCCAGGAGGTCAAGAATCCGCACGCCTATAACTGGCTCTATCCCGCCAACATTGCCGGGCAGGTGGTCGGCCGCTTGGCGCTGACCGGTCAGGACAACATCACCCGGCCGGCGCTCGCCGAGAGCTGGGAGGCCAGCGACGACCTCAAGACCTGGACCTTCAAGCTGCGCGATATCAAGTGGCACAACGGCCGCGCCTTCACCGCCGACGACGTGGTCTGGAACATCAATCACATCCTCGACCCGGCGACCGGCTCCTCCTCGGTCGGACTCATGAAGGGCTACATGCTCGAAGAGTACGACACCGGCGAGAAGGACGACGAAGGCAAGGCCAAGATGTCGACCCGGCTGTGGGACGCCAACGCCGTCGAGAAGGTCGACGACAAGACCGTGCGCTTTAACCTCAAGGTGCCCCAGGTGGCGATCCCCGAACACCTGGATCACTACACCAACTCGATCCTCGATCCGGAGGAGAACGGCGAGTTCAAGGTCGGCTCCAACGGCCTCATGGCCTTCACGATGGTCGAGCACGCCGTCGGCATCAAAGCCGTTGTCGAGCCGGTGAAGAGCGACCAGCCCTTCTTCCTCGGCGGCCCCTACATCGACAGGCTTGAGTTCCACGACGTCGGCGAGGATCCCTCGGCCAACATCGCGGCCCTGGCCTCCAAGCAGGTGCACGGGCTCTATCAGGTCGACACCGCGCAGTACGAGATCCTCAAGGCGATCCCGCACGCCGTGGTGCACGAGGTGCCGACCGCGGCCACGGCGGTGGTCCAGATGATCATCGACCGCAAGCCTTTCGACGACCCGAACGTGCGCCTGGCCATGCGTTACGGCATGGACAGCAAGCGGGTTCTGGAACTGGCCCAGCGCGGGCTCGGGCTGCCGGGCGAGCACCATTTCGTCTGCCCGATCCACCCGGACTACGCGCCGCTGCCCGAGATGACTCGCGACGTGGCCAAGGCCAAGGATTACCTCAAGCAGGCCGGCTACGAGGGCGGCCTCTCCTTCCAGATCAACACCAAGAAGGATCCGGCCTGGGAGATCGCGGCGGTTCAGGCCATGGTCGAGCAGTGGAAGGAGTGCGGCATCAACGCCGACATCAACGTCATGCCCTCGGCCCAGTTCTGGGACGTCTGGGACAAGTTCGACTGCGGTTTCGTCGAATGGGCGCACCGGGCGCTCGGCTTCATGGTGCTGTCGCTCGGCTTCCGCACCGGCGTGCCCTGGAACCCGACACAGTTCGCCGACCAGGAGTTCGACGACCTTCTGACCAAGGCCGAAGGCACGCTCGACATCGAGGAGCGGCGGGCGGTCATGAAGGATATCGAAGTCATCATGCAGCAGCGGGGCCCGATCTGCCAGCCGGTCTGGCGCTCGATCATCACCGGCATGGACAAGAAGGTGAAGGGCTTCAAGATGCACCCGCAGTACCAGTTCCGCGGCCACGAGCTGGCGATCGAGAGCTAGACGCGGTCCGCAGGCCTATCTCGGAGCGCCGCACTGCCCAAAGGCGGTGCGGCGCTTTTTTGTGGCGCAGGGGCCGAAGCAAGTTGACCGGCTTCAACCTTGTTCTGGCCCACCCTTGCGCTTAGAAACATGGCAAATAAGACCTGAAGTCCTGGGAGGAGTCATGAGCGACATCATCAGTCATTACATCGGCGGCAAGCTCGTCGAGGGTAAGAGCGGCCGCACCGGCGACATCTACAACCCGGCGCTGGGCGAGAAGATCCGCGAGGTGTCGCTCGCCTCGACCGACGAGGTGCGCGCCGCCGTGCAGACGGCCAAGGCGGCCTTCCCCGAGTGGGCCGCGTGGCCGCCGCTGCGCCGGGCGCGCGTCATGTTCCGCCTCAAGCAGCTGCTCGAGGCCAACATGGACGAGCTCGCGGCGATCATCACCGAGGAGCACGGCAAGACCATCGAGGACTCCAAGGGCTCGATCACCCGCGGCATCGAGGTGGTCGAGTTCGCCTGCGGCATCCCGCACATGCTCAAGGGCGACTTCACCGAGGACGTCGGCCCCGGCGTCGACTGCTACAACATGCGCCAGCCGTTGGGCGTGGTGGCCGGCATCACACCCTTCAACTTCCCGGCCATGATCCCCCTGTGGATGTCGCCCATGGCGATGGCCTGCGGCAACACCTTCATTCTGAAGCCCTCGGAGAAGGACCCCTCGTTCGCGCTGAAGCTGGCCGAGCTCTACAAGGAGGCGGGCCTACCCGACGGCGTGTTCAACGTGGTGCAGGGCGACAAGGAGGCGGTCGACGCGATCCTCACCGACCCGGACATCCAGGCGGTGAGCTTCGTCGGCTCGACCGGCGTGGCCGAGTACATCTATCACACCGGCTGCGCCCACAATAAGCGGGTGCAGGCTCTGGGCGGCGCCAAGAACCACATGGTGGTCATGCCCGACGCCGACATGGAGCAGGCGACCGACGCCATCATGGGCGCGGCCTACGGCTCGGCCGGCGAGCGCTGCATGGCGATCTCGGTCGCGGTCGCGGTCGGCGATCAGGTGGCCGACGACCTGCTCGAGCGGCTCATGCCGCGGGTGCGCGGCCTCAAGATCGGCCCAGGCAACGATCCCGAGGTCGAGATGGGCCCGCTGGTCACCAAGGACCACTTCGACAAGGTCATGGGCCTGATCGACACGGGCGTGCAGGAAGGCGCCGAGCTGGTGCTCGACGGCCGCGGCATCTCGCTGCAGGGCTACGAGAACGGCTATTTCATGGGCGGCTCGATCTTCGACCGGGTGACGCCCGACATGGAGATCTACAACCAGGAGATCTTCGGCCCGGTGCTCTCGGTCGTGCGCGCGCCCGACTACCAGTCGGCGGCCAAGATGGTCAACGATCACGAGTACGGCAACGGCACGGCGATCTTCACCCGCGACGGCGACGCCGCGCGGCATTTCGCCAGCAACGTGAATATCGGCATGGTCGGTATCAACGTACCGATCCCCGTGCCCATGGCCTTCCACAGCTTCGGCGGCTGGAAGCGCTCGCTGTTCGGCGACCACCACATGCACGGGCCCGAGGGCGTGCGCTTCTACACCAAGATGAAGACCATCACCGCGCGCTGGCCCACCGGCATCCGCTCGGGCGCGGAGTTCACCATTCCGACGCTGGGGTGAGCGACGCTGCCCATCGACAAGAGGGCGGGCGGTCCGGACATGGATCGCCCGCCCTTTCCTTTTGATCTT
>JAAUYJ010025799.1_pt1 | contig 48644 bp, 66 predicted proteins | sample 7278031 | NCBI WGS metagenome assembly JAAUYJ01 (sample SAMN14350222, study PRJNA611818) | marine sediment metagenome | isolation source: surface marine sediment (1.8m) | place: French Polynesia: Moorea | collected 2018-08 | reverse complement strand
TGCTGTTGACTACCAAGCTGAGATTGATGCGCTAGGGCCAGCACATGCTTGGGGGCTAGACGGCGACTCAACAGAACGAATCGCGGGTGCTACGGGCACCAACAGCGGCTGCAGTCAAACTGCCACGGGTATCTGCGAAGGCGTGACCAACGCTTTGGAGACTAATGGCACGACTGATTACTTCCTAATGCCCGATTCGAATTTTATCAACCTTGTGGCGCAGGATCGTTGGGCGTTGTCGAGTTGGTTCATGCCAACCGCCATACAGAACCCACCAAAGCGCATTATCGGTGTCGGCCACTCCAGGACAATGCAGATACTTCTGGGCTGGGGTAATAGCCTAATGTTTGAGACTGCTGACACCTGGTCGCCGCTGCAAGTCTTTGGCGATGTCGATCTGGAGGCCAACCGCGCTTATCACCTGTGCATGGTCTTGGAAGGCAACGGGTACGGCAATGTGTTCCGTTGTTACCTCGACGGGGTTCGACAGACCAACACGGAGCCATCACCGGCACAGCCGAATGCTGCAAGTATCGACCCGATCACCACAGGCTTGCGTATCGGAAATGTCAACACAGAACAGAAGCAGGTGGGCGGCGTGGACATCACGGTGCTGTCTCCGATCAATGGACGGTATAACGAGGTGAATGTGTTTAGCGGCGCTAATGCGGTGCTGACCGACACTGAGATCCGAGAAGTAATGTTCGAGAAGGGAGCGCCACCAGATGTCACCATTACTAACCAAGCAGGACTGGATGCGCTGGCTGACACCGTCAGAGGCAATGCTCCGCTCTGCATACGGGTTGATGCCGGAGGGCCACTATCGCTCACAGCCGATAACGTCACATTCGATCCACTGGCCTCTATCCATGTGCAATGGATGGGCACAGGCACCCTTAACTGGACGAACAGCAACGGAAGTAACGCCAGCATCGGAAGCACCCCTAACGGTGGAACGCTGAACTTTATCAACCCAGCCACGCTGACGGTCAACGGTTTGATTGACGGCGCTGAGGTCCGCATCTATGACAACGAGGTGGCGAACATTGGCAACAACGACACTGAGCTTGCCGGGGTTGAAAGTAACTCAGGTACGACGTTCGCGTTTGCCCATAGCGGCGCAGTCAACACCGTTGTCTTGCAGATGATGGCAACCGGTTACGAAGAAATACGCCAGGAGATCGTGCTTGGCGCAAGCGACCAGACCGTGACGGTCTTCCCTGTTGTGGAGACTAATGCGTAATGGGCGTTATCAAGGTTGAAACTTTTGACATTGACGCCACCAACGGCGCGACGCATACGCTGACCAACAATGTTGGTTCGCTGAACTCAGCGTTCGTCCGCCGCACAACGTCGATAGACAAACAGACAGGCCCGGTTGGTAGCACGGGCAACGCCAACCCCAACGCGGTTTCGTCATCCGCTTACCTACTCAGCACCACGCAAATCGCTGTGACTTCTGCGACCGGAACGCAAAAGCTGGTTGGCGAGGTTTGGAGGTACACGGGTGCGGCGAGTGGGCCTGATGAATTTATCAGTCGGGGCAGGTACTCAATAACGCTGACCGGAACGACAGCAAGCCAATCTGTCAGCGGCATTGTTGATGTGAACCGTTGTGTTCCGTTTTGGTTGGGTAATACCAACAGCAACGCCAGCGTCAATGACTACGACGCTTCTACGATTTCGGTCTACATTGACAGCGGCGGCGTGATCCGCCTTGAGCGTGGCGCAAGCACTGGCAACATGATCGTTGAGATTCAGGTTGTCGAGTTCACTGGCACCAACTGGAAAGTTGGACACGGACGCTCGTCTTCGCATGACACCTCAGCAGAAACCATTACGCTAACCAACGGTAGCGATGGCATTAGTGGCGGCACATTCGACACGGGCGGATGGTCGAAGGCAATGATCATTGAAGGTTCGCTAGAGGGTGATACCAGCGAAACCGGCTTGTCAGACAACCTTGGGTGTTGGGTGCCGGGAGGCACGGCAAGCGAAGCACAGTTTGTGCTTCACCAAGACGGCAGCGCACGAAACGACGGTGTTGCTTATTGTCATGTGATTGCGCATGAAGGCCTAGCCGTCAATCGCTCCAGCAACACCAACTGGAGTGAGGGTAACAACAGCTATGCATCTGTCCCTTGGCCCGCTGGCGCATCGACCACCGAAAGCCTTGATGAACTAGCGCTGGAGTGGTTCGCCGACACCTCCGGTACAGGTACGGCTCACGCTAGGGGTCGTGTCTCTGGCCGTATTAACTCGACCAGCACAATCACTGCCTGGGTGCATCGTTCTGGCAACAACGTCAGATTGGACTGGGGTGTTGTCGAACTTGGCGGTGTTGATGGCACGGCCTACGGCACGATCACTAATGTCGATGGCGATAATGTCCTCGGCAACACACAGACCAACATCGTCATCTCGGGGGCGGGCTTTGGCGCATCGCAGGGCGCGGGTACGTTATTCCTGACGCAGAACGCAGACGGCAGTGGCACCAGCGTTCAGCAACTCAACATTGATTCATGGAACGACACCGCGATCCAGTTTGACCTGACGGCTGGCGCACTAGCCGACAGCGACTGTTATGTCCGAGTAACGCCTGATGGCGGTCAGACGATCACAGCGGGTGTACAGGTGGGTGTCCCGCCTGAGACGTACTACGAAGCGATCATGGCAATGACGCCTGCGCCAGATCACTATTGGCCGTTCCAGAACAGCTACAACGACGAGAAGGGTAGCGCAACGGCGAACAACTTTGGTAGTGGCACGTCATTTCAGACTGACCGTTTGCTGGTTAGGGGTGATACGCATAGTTTAGAGATCGACACGATCACTGATTATTGCGGCCCTTCTGACCAAGGCGACATGAACACGACCAGTTCGGCGCAGCGCCGATACATGGGCGGGTGGGTGCAGGTAGATCGCATTATCCAAGCATTATCGGTGGTGTGGGAGGAAGGTGCACAGGTCAACAACTACGCGCTTTTGATCGGTTTCGGCAACACTGCGATGTGGCAGTTCGCGGATGACGGTGGCGACTATGTGCAGGCATACCATGACATCAAGTGGACACCGAATAGACCCTATCATGTGATGATGGAATTCCAGGGGCCGAATCACAACAGTGGTATCTGTGGTTGTTTCCTCGACGGCATCAAGCAGACCAAATCCAATGGTAACCCTTGGGAAGTGACCTCATTCCCCAGCCACTCGGGCAACATCAGTTGGGGCCATGAAGGAGTAGAGAACCTTCAGACGGGTGACTCGCGTGGCGTAGACAACGTGGACATCGCGTTTGCGTCTTGCGTCGAGGCCAACTACGCGCACTGGTATTCATGGAACGATACGACTGTCCCATCTACCACGATCCGCGAAACGCTGTTTGTTAAGGGCGCACCGGCAGATCAGATAATTGGGGGAGATACCGAGGCCAACATGCAGATCGCTATCGACGCACTGGCAGACACGGTTATCCCTGATTGGCCTTGCGGTATCGAGATCGGCAACTGCAGCGAAGGCGCGTTCCAACTCACCTTCGACAACATTAATTTCTCAGACCGCTGCACGATGCCGATCCGGTATATGGGCAGCAGTACGTTGACCGTGGTCTTAGCAAACGGCAGCGACATCAACGAGTCGCTGTGCGAGGCGCCCTACGGCGGGGCAATTGTTTTCGAACGCCCCGCTACGCTGATTATCAGCGGCGTGATCAATGGCGCGGAGGTGAGGCTGTACGACGACGACATCGGCGGCAACAACTATGGCACCGAGCTGGCGGGCACTGAATCCAACAGCGGCACTACTTTCCCCTACTCACACGCGGGCCTGACCAACGACATCATCGTGCAGATGATGGCCTCGGGCTTTGAAGAGGTGAAGGTGCCTTTCCAACTTAACAGCAGCGATCAGACACTGACGCTCAACCCGAAGGTAGAACTCAATGCGTAACTTGATACACGCCCAGGCGCAGCAACTTACGTTAGATGACGGGTCACTGACTGAATGGGTCGTGACGCTCGACGGCGAGGAGCTTTACCGACTGCCGTCTCACTTCACGGTGCAAGAGACTTTCATTGTGCGTGCCGCCGCTATGCGCGTGGCCGAGAGGCGCGAGCTTGAGGTGCGGGCCGAGGCCGAGCAGCTTGCTGAGCAGCGCATTAACCAAATCCTCAAAGCAGGAAACCAACAGCTTGAAGCGTTACGTGATGAGAACGAGCGACTGGCTGACATCATCGAAAAGATCACAAACCAACAGGAGGTCGCCTAATGGCTACAATCGATCTTTCCAACTATGCGACCAGCTTGTATCAAGCAACCAGCGCCGCATTCACTGACGGCAACGTCTACTTCGACAAATCGGCGGGCACGCTTGAGATAGCGGATGCCACTGATCACCCTACGCTTAACCTGACCACGCACGGCGGTGGTGCTTCTGATGCGAACCCCGTTATCCGCCTTGATGGCGTGAAAATGGAGGCCGTGTATGCGTTTGAAAATCAGGAGCGTTCCAGCGATGAAGACTTGCGTAAGTATGACCGCTGGACGAACGGTACCTTCAAATTTGGTGGGGCGTATAAATTTGTTAATGGTCGCACGCCTGCCAACGATGCTACCCGCAAGTTATTGCGCGGTTCAGGCTGGGATGAACTGACCGGCTCAACCGCTAACCGGATCTACTTCGGAGTGAAAGGACTTGGCTCGATTGAGTCATCTTCAGTGCCTTATTACCAATCAGCCCAATACGGCGCGTCGACCGACTTCACCAAGCCAGGAAACATCGATGAGAGCGTTCAGGTCTTTGGTGATGCCGGCAACGGTAACTTCGACAACACCGCGCAGTCGATGTACATATCGGTTCGCACTTACGGGAAGAACTACGACCGCATCGATACCGCTGGTACTTTGGGTATTGCAGAACTTGGCGGGTACTCAACGGGTGCGGCACTCAACGAGTCCGACCACCTGACCACGGTCCCGGCAACCTACCCCCTGGCCGATGTGTATGGCGGTGCGCAGCAGGCGCCCTGGACGGGCATGAGCTTGGAGAAGTTTGGCAGCGCCCAGACCAAGACTGGCTTTGCCGGCGCTGACGGCCAGTTCTCTTGGGTGCTCAATAACGCTAACGGCGGCACGCTCGATCAGTGCATTGCTTACCTCGATGCCATTGCGCAAGAGGACGGCATCGTCACCACCGGCACCGCTGCACTGAACGGCAAGAACTACGACACCTGGTACGAGTACACCCCCGCGGGCAAGATCAGACCGATCACAGGCGCAGGCGACGGCCTGGGCGTATTCATCGACAACATCCCCACGGTTGATCGTACCCGCGTCGAGTTCAGCGATGACCAGTCCGATGTGTGCGTGTATCCGGTGTTCACCTCGGTATCCGTGGATCTGGGTCAAGGCGCCATTGATGATCCCAATGCGTGGTTCCATTGCTTTGAAGCCGCGCTGTACGACTCGGCCGGCGCGGTCACGTACCAGGACGCGAGCAACACGCAAGTCAAAGGCGTTGCCAACAACTCCTCATCGTTCATCACGGGCGCCAATACCACGGTCGAGTTCAGCCACGACTACACCACGGATGGCACGGTCAATGTTGTTTTCTTGTGTGAGGGTGACGGTCAAGTCACTCAAGCGAAGACGGCATTTACCTTGGCCGATTCCGCAGTCAGTCAGGCTTGTATCCCGGCGGTTGAGAACAACGTATGACCGTCAAGATCCGCTCATCGCAGATCACCATCGACAGCCCCACGGAGGGGGCTGAGCCGTGGGTGCGTATTGCTGTTCAACGCATCGAGCGCAATGGCGACATCGTCAACGTGGTCGATCGGTGGGACTCTTTCAACGTGCGGTTCTCAGACATCGCAACTGAGATGTACCCGATACCGCAAAGCGTCAACTGCGGCAGCGGCATGTTCACGTTCGCAGATGTCGGCCAGGCGATCACTACGGTGGTGATCATCTGGCTGGCTGAGCGATATAACGGGACCATTCAAGCGAATGGCGATGTATTGATTGAAGAGTAGCTATGCCAGTCATTGATCACATCGACGGCCCTAATCGCGACATCTATCTGCATGCGGATACGGTGGGCGCTGACGTGCATCCGATGGACATCTACCGGGAGATGCGTGCACTGCGTGCGGCCGATGAGAACCTGCAGAAGCACACGGTGTTCATGCAGGGCTTCGGCAACATCTCCAAGGGTGGCGGTACGTTTACCGAGCGGTACGTGCAGTTGATCAATGGTGCTCGCATCATCCCTTACAACGTCACGCACCAGCTCACGATCACCGGCACGATCATCACGGACGACGGCCAGTCCGGTGTGGCTTGCTTCGATAGAGGTCCGCTTTCACCGACGACCGTGGTCGACATCGCGTATGTGCCGCCTCAGGTGGAGGTGATCACGATCACTGGCGGCAGCGGCCTGGACTTTGACCAGGATGCTAAGCTCACCGAGTTGTACAACAACTCACGCCGTATCGTGTACGTGGATACCACCAAGCTGCAGTATGGCGATGGCTCGGCCACTGATCCGTTCAACACCATTGCCGCCGCCATGGGTTATGCCACCACCAAGGGCATCAACACCATGTACATCAAGAACGACTGCGTGTTCGATGCGGATGTGGAGAACATGGAGGTGTATGGCATTACGGTGCCGACGGTCGACTTCAACGGCTTCAGTGTTGAGTCGAGCGACTTCTTCAACATGTTCGTGGCTGGATCGAGCACCGGCTCGGCCACCTATCGCGACTGCATGATCACCAACGGCTTTAGTGGGCTGAACGGCATCCTGTCGAACTGCGCGTTGGGCGGCGACGTGACGATGGAAGCAGGCGGTATGCTGCTGGTCGACAAGTCCTTCAGCGGCATCCCTGGCACCAGTCGCCCCTCGATCAGCATGGCCAACTCAGCAGCGATGCTCGCAGTGCGTGCCTGGTCTGGCGGCATCGAGATCCGCGACCAGGTGGCCGGCTCCGCGCTGACTGTCGAGCTAACTGCTGGTGAGTGCCGGCATGCGGCTTCGTGCACGGGCGGCGATGCGCACATACGCGGGGTGGGTTTCTACGAGAACCTGGGCACCATCAGTCCAATCACGCGATCGCTGGTACACCCTGGTGCGGACTTCAACATCGGTTCACTGAACGGAACGCCGGTCATTGGCACCGGCCAGGCGGGCGACAAGTGGCGTGGCTAGCTTTGATCGGAACAGCTTTGATACTGACAGCTTCGCTGAACTCGCGTGGCTGTTCGACGCGGCAGGCCCGGAGCCTGAGCCGACACCCAGGGGCGGCGGTCTGGACCTGGACTATGTCCGCATCGGCCCAGACGCCAAGCGCATCCAGCGTGAAGACGAAGAGATGTTGGCTGTGATTGCGGCCTTCTTGGAGATCATTGAATGAACCTCACCGATTGCTTAGACCAGCTCGACTTCTCCCTGGAAGGCCTCCAGGTTGAGAGCGCGGAAGAGGTCAACGACCTGATCCTGCAGAACCTCATGGCCATCGACCAGAAGCTTGACGCGATCGTTCAAGAGGTTGAGCAAGCCGGTGGCAAAGTCGAGCGCATGAACCAGGTCAACGAGCAGGAGCTGCTCCAGGGCGTGGAGACGGCAGCTGCCGAAGATGCCAAGTGGCATGACTGGTCGCCGACGATCACCGGCACCGGAGTAATCAAGGGTGCGCCTGAGTGGGTGAACAGCGAGGCGGATCTGCAGAAGCTTTATGAGCTGGGCAACCAACTCATCAATGAGGGAGTCACTGGTCGGTACTGGTACGAGGAGTCGGCCCGCAAGGTTCTGGAGATGATGCAGGGCGACGTTGTCCAGGCAGAGAAGTTCATCCAGCTCCTGGCCATCTACTCGCCGCAGGCCACCGTGAACGTCAACACCACCTTCGCGTTGCGTGCCTGGAATCAGTGGAAGGCCGGCAAGCCCATCGACGTCAAGACGGGCAACCAGGATGAGAAGGCCACCGACGTGCTGTACAACGATCTTCCCTTCGACGGGCGTAAGACGAACAGCTTTTACCTAAACCTCATGCATGACATCGTGGCCATGCCTGGTGCGCTCGATCAGCTCAAGCTCGAACCGGACCTGGTCGAGGAGATCGACAAGCCGGCCACCATAGACTTGTGGATGTATCGCGCTTATGGCTATGAGAACTTCCAGGCCGGCGACGACAAGGGCACCGGCAAATACAGCTTCTCTGAAAACGTCACTCGCAAGCTGGCCGCGGATCTGAATCGCACGCTCATGCCAGGTGAGGATCGCTGGACTCCGCATCAGGTGCAGGCTGCGATCTGGTCTGCGATGAAGGCGAGATTCGAGCTACCGTATGTGAAGGAGGAGACCTGGCTTGAGTCCCTGGAGAAGGGCTATGCCTTCATTAACGAGAAGGGCGAGCGAACTGCGCCAACCAGCAAGGACGCTCGCCGCGAGCACGATAAGATCTGGCGGCGCAACGCCATGGCTGCAAATAGCCAGTCGGCCATATATGCCGCGGATGTCTCAAGTGCCAGCTTTGAGACCTACCTGGACATGCTCACTGAGATGATCACCTGGGAGGCGATGCCGAGTAAGGATCTCGGACACGCGATCCTGAATGCCGACCCTGAGACTAAGCGCCGATTCACGATCGCCGCCAAGCAGCTGCTGCTCACTGACGACGGCGCAGACATGCTGGCTGAGAAATTGGGTGCGCCGTTAGCATTTATCACGGATGGCACGGGCGCTTATGAGGGCGACATTAGCCCGAACAACATCAGCCACATCTTGCCCAACAAGCCGGCCGGTGAGTACAGCCGATCGGAAGTTCAGGCCTATGCCCAGGCGATCCAGTACATCTTCATGCAGGACGCCGTGCCCTGGTACCGCGCAGACAATCTGTCGCTCACTTCAGCGACGGCTCGCGAGCAGCAGATGTTCAAGGTTGTCAATGCTGAGACTGGGCGCATGGTGCCCAAGTCCCGGAGCGATGATCAGGCCTCACTTGATGAGCTGGCCGCGGCTCGCAATGCCAAGGAGCTGAAGACCCAAAAGCGCAAGAAGAGAATCGCTGACTTGGAGCAACAGCTTGCCGATCGGAAGGCGAAGCCGGCTGAGACCAAAGAGGAAAAGCAGCAGAAGGAACAGGAGGTCGCTGAACTGGAGAAGACCCTAGCCACGGCCAAGAACCCATTCCAGGTTCGCGGTGGCAAATATGCCCGGGCGGTCTCGCTGCAGTTCAACAAGGACATAAGTGGCGACTCAGCCACACAACTGCTAGACTTATTGCAAGGTGTATTTGGTGAAGGCGCAGGCTTTACCCAGGTATCACCAAACGAGATTCACCTGGTCAACTTCAGAGATGGTGAGACCGGGGTGCCGTTCCTGAACGACGACGTGTTCTTTGAACAGTTCGATCAGGTAAAGAAGGATCTCGACAAGATGGGCTTGGCTGAGGCCAAGCACTTTTACAGTGAGGGTGAATATGGCTACGAACACAACTGGGAAAAGGAAAAGACCGGAGATGCCATCCTGGATCAAGGAGGCCTCGCCGGACGACCCGATCTACAAGCGTGGATACGTGGTCGGCGGAAAGCGTTTGAGCAGCTCCTCGAAGACTTCGACCAAGGACAGCAAGCAGGACTAGAGCTTTTCCAGAGCGGACCTGGTGCCGGCACGGTTAACCAGGTCGCTCCCTTTGACACCACCGTCCAGCCCAAGTTGGTTAAGACGGTGCCCCTCTCCCAGATCCAAGGTGCTGACAAGGCACACGCCGCCGACAAGGCGACCAAGTTCCTGCGTGCGACAGCCGAAGGCAAGGGGCCGGCCAGGAGGGCGCCTAGCGTGCGCGAAGAGGCCGATGGTACCTACACCGTGCTAGATGGCCGATCGGGCACCAGCGCGGCTCTCAACCTCGGATACGACCAGATCCCGGTCAGGGTCATTGACTCGGTTGCGCCGTACCTGGACGACAATGGCCAGGAGCTTCCTTCGACTTTCGAAGATGAGGGCGCTCAGCAACAGTTCGACAAGCTCTATGGCATCAATGCCAGAGTGAAGGACAAGTTTGACAAGGTCGCCGAAGGCATTGTCGAAGAGCTGGGTTTTGGGGTGACGGTGCTGCCTGGCTTGAAGGGCCGGGACTCTGCTGTACGCAAGATCAACAAGAAGTACGAGGGTGACCCTCGGGCGATCAAAGACGTGCTGCGCGGCACGATTTTCGTGCGTTCTGAAATGGAGGCCCGCCAGGTCCATGAGCTGATCATGGATCGGTACAACGTCAGGGTCGCTGAGACGAACCTCACGGACGGCACGCCGATCGCGATGGGCTACATGGACAACAGCTACGACATCCTGATGACCGACAAGAACGGTGACCAGGTGATTGCTGAACTGCAGCTCAACACGGGCGAGATGGCCATGGCGAAGATGACCTTCGGGCATCTGTACTACGAGGACGCCAGGGTGCTCGACATCGAGAGCACGGCAAACCCTGTGCACCAGGCGGCGTATCAGTCGATCGGCGCAGCGAGCGAGGAGCTATACAACAAAGCCCGGGCCATGTCTGGCCAGGGCTTGAGTATGCAGTCGATCGAGGATCAGCTGCGCGAGGTGGCGCAGCGGAACTACGCGAACTTAACTGCTGCCGGGTACGCGCCTTTCTTGAACAAGTCCTCGGCCATCGACAAGAACTTCTCTTTAGAGATCTTGCGGCCGTTGTTCAACACGCCGAACTCAGGCGGCACTGGCTCCAAATCGCCAGACTTACGCGCCCAGAACTCAGCGCCCGAGGGGGAGATCGCAGCCGGGACACCTTCATCATCCCAGAACGACCAGTCGTCACCTACTTCATCAAATCGCATCAACAACACCTCCGATGGAAGTATACCACAGTATTCACAGGAGGCCCGGGGCAGCATTGCTTTCCTGGAGCAGGGCGCGGTCATCCGCCTCTTTGAGGCTGCAAACCCGTCCACCTTCCTGCATGAGTCAGCGCACTTGTTCCTGCAGATCTACCTGGAGCTTGGCACGCCCGAGACCCAGGCCATACTCGACTGGCTGGGTGCCGACAGTGTAGACGACGTCCTGGTGAAGCGGGGCCGGCAACCCACCGATCGCCAGCGCCACTTCCATGAGAAGTTTGCCCGGGGCTTCGAGGCCTACCTCAGGGAGGGCAAAGCCCCAGAATCGTCTCTAAGGGGCGTATTCGCTCGATTCAAGGGATGGCTACTCCAGGTCTACAAAAGCGTCTCACAGCTCAACGTGGAGCTTGACGACAGCATTCGCGGCGTCATGGATCGCATGGTTGCCACCGATGAGGCGATCAAGCAGGCCAAGCAGGAGGCTGAGCTGATGGCGATGTTCACCTCAGCCGAGGAGATGGGCGTCACCGAGCGGGAGTATCAGGACTACGTGCAAGCCCTGGCCCAGGGCACGGACCTGGCCCAGGAGCAGGTCGACAAGCAGACCATGGCCAAGCTCAAGCGCGAGGCCCAGGAGGGCTGGCGAGCTGAGCGGGCGAAGATCCAGGCATCCATCGAGGACGAGATGTCCAAGGAGAAGCGATACCAGGCCCAGAGAGCGCTGATCGCTGCAGACCCTAAGGACAAGCTCGCGATGAGCGATCTCGAAGCGCTGTACGGCTCTGACGGCTTCTGGCGCACGAAGTGGTTCGGCAACAACGCCATTTGGTCCAAGGAGGGCACAGCCAACCCGGACGAGGCAGCTGCAACTTTCGGGTACTCGACCGTGGATGAAATGATCCAGGACATGTACCAGGCGCCCAACCTACGCGCCGCGGCCAAAGAACAGGCCACCGCCCAGATGCGCGAACGGTACGGCGACCCGGACGACTACAACGCCATCGCCCAGGCCGCGATGGAGAAGCTCCAGAACAACCGCATCGGCAACTTCCTGGCCGTCGAACTCAAGGCCATCGAGAAGCGTGCCGGCGTGGACCCCACCCTGAGGTCCGTGCTCAAGCGCACCGCCGAGCGCATCGTGGGCGAGCAGAAGGCCCGGGATGTGAAGCCCTACCGCTACTACCAGACCATGCTCAAGCAGGCCCGCATGGCCCAGGACTTCGTGAGCAAGGAGCAGTACCAGGAAGCGGCAGAAGCCAAGCGCCGGCAGCTGCTCAACCACTACCTGTACCGGGAGGCGCTCAAGGCCCAGCAGTTCGCCGACAGCACCCGCAAGTACGTGGCCAGGCTGCAGAGCAAAGGCACCAGGGAGAATATCCCGCCGGACTACCTCGATCGCATCGACCAGATCCTGGAGGCCTACAACTTCAAGCCCCAGTCCCTGAAGTCTATCGATCGAGACACCAGCCTGGTGCAGTGGATCGAGGAGCAACGCGACGCCGGCAATGAGGTGGTTGTTCCTGAGGACATCATCGAGCGCCGCAAGCATTACAAGAACCTCACCATCGATGAGCTGCGCGGGGTGCGTGATGCGCTGACCAACCTGCACCACCTGGCCAAGCTCAAGAACCGACTGTTGGTGGCCAGGGAGAAGGCTGAGTACAACGAGCGTGTCGACAAGCTCATCAGCCTGGCCGAGGAGTCGGGGCTGTGGAGTGAGATCGACCTGGAGTCCAAGCACGGCGTGCTGCAGAAGCTGGGTGGTCTGATCGATGTCATTGATGCCGAGCACATCAAACCAGAGTTCTTGTTCAGTGAGCTGGACGGGGGTGAACTGGGGCTGTGGTGGCAGACGATGTTCGAGCCGCTGGCCCTGGCTGAGTCGAACGAGGCCAAGATGCAGGAGGAGGCCGCGGTCACCATCCGCGACATCTTCGCCGTGTACTCGAACAAGGAGAAGCGCGACAACGAGTCCGTGCTCCTGAACACTACCGCGCTGCTTGGTCGACGCCTGACCAAGAACGAGGTTATGGCCCTGGCATTGAACTGGGGTAACCGTCAAAACCGAGAGGCGGTCCTCGACGGCGAGAAGACCTGGACCGAGGACGGCGTGAACTCCGTGCTCAACTCCGTGCTCACGGACAAGGACTGGGATGTAGTGCAGTCCATCTGGGACCACATCAACACCTACTGGTCCGACATCTCTGCGCTTCAAAAGGAGATGTCCGGTGTGGTGCCTGAGAAGGTATCGGCCGACAACTTCGAGCTGGCGTCCGGCCGAGTCATGCAGGGCGGCTACTACCCGCTCAAGTACGATCCTGATCGCAAGCTCAGTCAGCTGGTGCATGACCAGAAGCAACAGGTCAAAGACATGTACGGCGGCAATGCCTTCCGTGCAGCAACCCGCCAGGGCCATACCAAAGAGCGTGTCGGATCTGGCGGCGCTCCCGTCCAGCTCACCCTGGGCGTGTACACCGATCACGTCAACAACGTCATCCATGACCTGACGCACCGCGCGGCCATCGGCCAGGTGGATCGCCTGCTCAATGACCAGCGCGTAACCAATGCCATCGACAGCACCTTTGGCAAGGAGGCACGCAAGCGACTCAAGCCCTGGCTGCAGTCCATCGCCAGCGAGCCGATCATCCAGAAGTCCTTCATGGACAGCTGGATTGCCGGCCTGCGCAAGAACACCACCATCGTGAACATGGGCTGGAAGGTGACCACGGCCATCGTGCAGCCGCTTGGTTACTTGCAGACTGTCGAGCACCTGGGCGCCAAGTACTCCACGATCGGCCTGCGCCAGGCGTATGGTTCGCCCACTGAGCTGGTGGCCAAGTGGGAGATGATCAAAGACAAGTCACCGATGATGAAGAACAGGGTGCGCACCTTCGACCGGGACGTGCGTGACGCTGTGACTCGCATCAAAGGTGACACGCTCAAGGACACCATCGAGCGCACGTACTTCAATCACATCGGCTACATGGACCTCATGGTCTCTATCCCAAGCTGGCTGGGCGGCTATCAGAAAGCCAAGGACAGCAACCCCAACGGCACTGAAGCGGAGTGGGTAGCTGAAGCGGACTCCGCGGTGCGCATGTCGCAGTCCGCGGGCGGCGTGAAAGACCTGGCCCACATCCAGCAGGGCGGCACCGGCAAGCGTGCCTTCACGATGTTCTATTCATACTTCAATGTGCTGTACAACCTGATGCGCCGATCGGGCGTCAGGATCAAGAAGGACGAAAGCTACGCCGGCAAGATCCTGCAGTTCATGTCATCGAGTGCTTTGCTGCTCGCGTTGCCGGCGGTGCTCAGTGAGCTGATCGTTGGCCGATACCCGGAGGAGGATGAAGATCCCCTGGTCTGGGCCGCGATCAAGACCGGCGTGTATCCGGCGATGACCGTGGTCGGTGTGCGCGACTTTGCCAATGCCTTTACCACGCCGTTCGGTTACTCACCTACGCCACTGGTGGATGCCGCCGAACTCATCTCGCGCATGCCTGGTGCGATCGGTGACGTGGCCATGGGCGAAGGCAACAAGGCAGACGCCAGGACGTTGACCCTGGGTCTGGGTTACATCTTGGGCATTCCGGCCAGGCAGCTGTTCACTACGCTCGATCACATCTACGAAGTAGGTACCGGTGAAGACGAACCGAATCTACCCGAGTTGCTTTATAGAGATAACCGAGACTAAAAAACACCATGAATGTAAATACCCAGGCGCCTACCATCGATAGAGGTTTCGAGGTTAAGTAAATGACGGTAAGCAATACTGACATCATCGCCGGCCCCTATACCGGCAACGGCCTGGCTGACACCTTCGCGTATGTGTGGACGATCCAGAGCAACACCGAGGTCATCGTCTTTGAGACTACAGACCTGGGCGATACCACCCAGCTCATCCTGAACACGGACTACACGGTCGGCAATGTCGGCGTCGAGGGTGGTGGTGACATCGTGCGCGTGGCTGGCGCTCTGCCTTCCGGCTACACCTGGTACATCATCTCGAACTTTGTTGCGACCCAGGAAACAGACTTTCAGAGCCAGGGCGCTTTCTTGCCCGAGGTTCACGAAGACGCCTTCGACAAGCTCACCTATCTATTGCAACAGGCCAACGACAAGATTGATGGCTCATTTCGATTCAGCGACAGCTACTCAGGTAATGCGTCACCGATACTGCCAGACCCAATAGCCGATACCTCGATCGTCTGGGATGCGACTGGCGAAAACCTCATCACCGGGCCGACCGTGCTTGATCTCCAGGCTGCGCTTGATGCTGAAACAGCTGCTGCTGCGTCTGCTGCTGCGGCACTGGCCAGTGAGGGCAACGCATCAACCAGCGAGACGAACGCTGCGACATCTGAGACCAACGCAGCCACCAGCGAAACTAATGCGGCGACCTCGGAGACTAATGCGGCGACCTCCGAGACCAATGCCGGCAACAGCGCCACCGCTGCAAGCAATGCACAGACCGCGGCTGAGACAGCACAGGGTCTGTCAGAGACGGCACAGGCGGCGAGCGAAGCGGCCTACGATAGCTTCGACGATCGCTACCTGGGTCCGAAAGCGGTAGCGCCCACGCTCGACAATGACGGCGCTGCGCTGCTCGAAGGTGCGCTGTACTGGAACACCGTCGACAAGGAGATGTATGTCTACAACGGCACGGCGTGGCTGAAAATCGCAGCGGCATCAGCGGCCCGCGTCAATCGCACCGTGGTCAACCTGTCGGCCAGTCAGACGCTGGTCAACGTGCATACCTTTGGGCCTGACAGTGAGACGGTGTCGCTGCAACGAGGCACGGCTTTCTATCGTTACATACCCGGCACCGACTACAACGTCGCCACCAACGCCAGCATAACGCTGACCTCCGGCGCCCAGGCGGGCGACGTGCTGATTTTCGAGTCGCTTGAGAGTGTTGCGGGGTCGAGCATCATCACCTACAACGAGATCGCGATCGCGTCGCAGACGGTGTTTACAGTGCCTGACTTTGTGGGCGGCTACGAGTCGGTGTACTTGAACGGCGTCAAGCTCATACCGACCACCGACTACACGATCACGTCGCCGGACACGGTGACCCTGGTTGCCGGTGCAACGGCTGGTGATCACTTCGACTTCATGGCGTTCGATCCACTGTCGGTCGCTGACATAAGTGTTCAGGTAGAAGAAGCGCCTATTGACAGCAAACAGTACACCCGGCAAGACGCCAGCTGGACTGAGATCGTGCCGACTGACATCAGTGGCAAGGTAGATAAGACCGGCGACACCATGACCGGCGACTTGGAGCTTGAGAACACATCAGGCGTTCCGACGCTTTCATTGCAGACAGCATCCGGTACGGACAATTACGGCAAGATTCAGCACCTAGATGCCGAAGGAGTTGAGCGCAGTTCCATCGAGTTCCTGAGCGAGAACGGCACCGATGATCGTGGCGCGATGGTGTTCAAAACAAAATCCGACGTAGCTACTCCTGCTGCCGAGCGGTTGCGCATCAACGGAGTCGGCGATCTTTATATTCCTGGGGCGTTCTATGTCGGGGCAGACGGAAGAAACGATTCAGTCCTTAACTTCTACAACGACACTACTGGCGTTTATCACTTCTTGAGGTTCGACGACAGCCTACAAGAATGGATGATTGAAGACAGTGCTGATGTTAATCGGACGCTGATTCATAGCGGCAACATCGGCAACTTCAGTAGCGTTGCGGGCGATACCAAAGGCGACTACGACGCCTCCGCAAGCACAACCAACTCATCTACTTGGCAGAACTTCGGCATAACTAGAACGGTGGAGATGCCAGCAGATGGCGAGATTGCCGTCTTTGCTGGCCTTGAGATGGCGCTTAACAGTGGAACCGTCACAGGACAAGTTCGGCTTGTTGTTGACGGGACGGTTAGGAAGACATGGTCGGTGAGTAATGACGAGTGGACCTTTAAGTGTTATGCCGGGTCTTGGTCAGCATCAGCCGGAAGCCGAGTAGTGGAAATGGAGTACAAGGCAGGCAACTCCGCAGCAGGACTTAGAACCCGAGAGGTGGCAATGATAGCAATAGGGATAGTGACATGAGCCAGCTTACTTTACTCAACGCGCTTTTAAGCCAAGGCGTCACTGGCAGTATTCGAGGCTCAGTTCCGACTGACCCTAGCCAGATCACCCAGGCGTACCTTGACGCCAACTTTACTGTTGGCGAAGGCACAGTTGATGTCACGTTGCTACAAGCAGACTACTCAAACGCGTTGAGGTCAGCTGAGGTTGACCGCATCAACACAGAACGTGCAGCGCGTCTTGAGAGACTGACCGTCGAGTACCAGGGCAACACCTACGATGCGGATGCTGCGGCGCAGGCCAACGTCAACCGCGTCATAAACGGCGTGACCGCCAGGCTGGCGTTACCGCAGACCATCAACTGGCGCGATGCTGACAACGTCACCAGGACGCTCACACAGAACGACGTGTTCCGCCTGGGTGAGCTAATGCTCATGCACGTACAGATCATCTACGAGACAAGCTGGGCGCTGAAGGAAGCGATCGAGGCAGCACCTACGCTCGAAGCCGCGCAAGCGATCACCTGGCCGGAGTAAGACATGACCAAAGCAAGAGACACAGCAGAAGTCGAAGATACAAAGCTCGACAAAGCTGGCGACACCATGACGGGTCAACTCACGATGGATGACGTAGCGATCAACGCTACGACGACCATGACGTTTGAGACGGGCGACACTGAACGCTGGCGAATCGACAACTCAGGTAATCTCGACAACATTACTGCAGGTTCTAACGGCAACATCCATCTTAACGACCAAGCTCTGATTCGTTGGGGAAACAGTGACACCGCGTTTATCGAAGGCGCTGATATTGCTGCCGGTGGATACCTACGGTTTTCCGCTAACAATGAACACATGAGGATCACCTCAGACGGTCATGTGGGCATTGGCGAAACTAGCCCGGATCGGTCACTTCACATATCTAGCCCCACCGACTCTTTCATAATTCTTGAAGACAGTGGCGGTTCGCTAGGTACTGCTTGCCAAGCGATGTTGGAGATGTATGCAGGATCAAGTAAGCATGGGCAAGTAGGTTTTTCTACTAACGCTGGCAACATGACCTTAACCAATGAGCAGGGCAACTTATTTATTCAAGCAGACACCAATGACGCGCATACCGGCTCTGTAATCATTTTTACTGTCGACAATTCTGAGGGGATGCGTCTCAATAGTAATGGACGCTTGCTTGTTGGTAAAACCGTTGACGATTACAACACTGCTGGCATCAACATCACTGAAGCAGGAACAATTGCTTGCACAGGTGATAGCCGTTTTGCAGGTGTCTTCGGGCGTAACGGAAACAACGGTGATGTCGTTGTGTTCCGTAATGATGGCACCGAAGCTGGCTCAGTAGAAATCACAGGTTCTAGCAGTAGCGCCTTCCGTACTTCCTCTGACGTTCGACTCAAAGAAGACATCGAGGACGCAGTACCCCCTGGCGACATCATAGACGCCATCAAGGTCCGCACCTACAGGTGGAAGGCTGACGGTCGCGTAGATCGCTACGGCACTATTGCTCAAGAGCTTCACGAAGTCTGCCCTGAAGCCGTGGGTAGCAAAGAAGACCCCGAGGAAATGTGGTCGGTCGGCTACGAAGTTCTTGTTCCTATGCTCATTAAAGAGATTCAGGAACTGCGGCAACGTGTCGCCCAACTGGAGGAAAACTAAATGCCTGTTAGTTACAAGATTCAAATCCCACAGGTCGATGTGCGCCCAAGTGACGACACGATCCGCGTGGTTCACTGGAGGGTCACAGCGTCCGATGACGCGGTGATCGACCCGGAGACTGGGGCACCCTTTGTTGCCACCGTATATGGCGCTGAGAGCGTCCCTGAGGGCACCAGCGTGGCTTACGGTACCGTAACGAAAGCCCAGGTGGTCAACTGGCTCAAGAACCGTCCCACGAGTAACGTGGGCGAGACCCTAGCCCAGGCTGTCCGTGCCAACCTCGACTCACAGATCGAGGCATTCGCTACACCTGCCCTCACCCAGGAATCCAAACCCGAGCTAATGGCAATCACTGATTTCTAAATCGTCTTCGTTGACGCAAGAGCCATTACCTGGCCGGAGTAAGACAATAGGGAGGCATTCGTAGACTGATGGCATCACCTGCACTACTAGCATTGGCGCCTGGCTTGATCGATCTTGGCAAAGATTTCATCAGCCGCATTTTTCCTGATCCAGCCGACAAGGCGAAGGCCGAGCTGGAATGGATCGCAACTGTCTCATCTCTCAACCTCGAAGAGGATAAAAACTTCCGCGAGTTTGTGGTCGCTTATGAGGGGCGAGGCTCTGAAGTACACCCGTTCATTCAGATACTACGAGGCAGCGTCAGACCGGTGCTGACTTACAGCCTGGCGGGCTTTTTCTTGTTCGGGTTTGTGAACCCCGGAAGTTACGACCCAGAAGTGATGACGCTACTGTGGCAACTGAACCTGATCAGTCTTGGGTTCTGGTATGGGGAAAGGGCGCTCAAGAACCTGGGGGTTAACCTGAGCGCCAAGCCTAAGGCTTAGAAGGGGATGTCGTCCTCGAAGCCATTATTTTGAGGAGTAGCAGGCGTAGCTGAGTTGCCCTGGGACTGTTTGCGTTCACCGAGCATTTGCATCTGATCGGCGACGATCTCTGTGGTGTACCGATCGGTGCCCTGCTTGTCCTGCCACTTCCTGGTTTGCAACTTTCCCTCGATGTAGACCTTCGAGCCTTTGACCAGGAACTCGGACATGATCTCGGCCAGGCGCCGGAATGCCACGATGCGATGCCACTCGGTCTTCTCGCGTGGCTCACCTGAGTTCTTGTCCTTCCAGCTCTCGCTGGTCGCGATAGAGATGTTGCAGACTGCCCCACCGTCTGGGGTGTATCGGATCTCAGGGTCTTGGCCCAGGTTGCCGATGAGGATCACTTTGTTAATACCATTGCTTGCCATCTGTTCTTTCCTTTTCGTAGATAAAAATAAAGACCCGTGACGTGGGTCAGACGGCGACTGCCTAAGGTAATGAAGTCTAAGCAGGCGTACAGGCCTGATAGGAGGATCTCATCAGTCGCTGCGAGTGTTATTAACTCCCCACCGCTCGCTGGGGTATCTAATGCGATTCATGCTTTCGCATGAGCTTGCGAGTATAGTTCCGCACACGATCGACGTCACTAGCCGGCACCTTGACCAGGATCTCGACCAGGCCGGCTGCTCGATCGCGTGCACGCTGTTCGGCCTTGCGCTGAGCTGGAGTTTTCATGCGGCCACCTTGTTCTTTTCCAGGTAGGCCGCAGCCTCATCGTAGCTGGCGCTGCGCAGATAGTGTTTGAGGTTGTCCTGGTAGCCGTATCCGTTGAGCACACGGAGCATCAAGTTGCTGTTTACTTTGACGTCAAAGCTCGCCAGGTCGAATGACAAGTTGTCTGACTTGCCGTAGGCCTTGAGTGTGCCGGCCAGGTAGTCGATCGCTTCGAACAAAGTGCGAAAGGCTCTGTGCTCACCCATGCCGTCATAGTCGTTGACTTCTGCTAGGTAGACCTTCATGTATCATTCTCCGGTTGGCGCCTTCCTTGGCGCGGGTTAGTTGTTATGCTGCCGCTTCAGAGTGCCTCGATGTAGCTGAGCGCGTCCCGCTTGGTCGGCAGGGTTTCCCACCACTCGGAATCGACAGGGCTTTCGCCTTCGGTGACTTTCCATTCGCCGGTGTATCCATCGATCCAAAACACGCGACCGTCTTTCTCTGCGCGGTAGATTTTGGGGTATTCGGTGCGTGATGATTTCATTTGCTTATCCTCTAGCAAGGCGCCTTTCTTGGCGCGAGGGCTACACCGCTGTAACCCTCTGGTCCTGTAGTTGTTCAGATATAGGCTTCCTGATCCAAGACAGCGAGGGCTTCTTTCGCAGCCTTCAGCGTCGGATATTCACCCTGAAAGTGACGCATGAAATCGCCACGGATGTTTCCCGAAAGGCGGAAGATGTTCCATTCATCTCCATATTTTTTACTAAACATGTGACTGACCTGCTCGCGCTCTATCGTCCAGTGAGCGTTGCCTTCTGCGCGGTAGTAGCCGGGTTCAATTCGTTTGATTTTCATAGCGGTCTCCAGATAGGCGGGGAGGACAGTCCTCCCACGCCCCGAAGTATAGAACTGTGACTAGTCACTTGTCAATTAGTTGTTCAGACTCCGGTCTGTTGTTGCTTGGGCGCCTTCCTTGGCGCGGTGAATCAGAAGTTGTAGTCGTAGTGTTCGTGCCGGCCCATCCCGATCGACTGCCCCTTTATCGAGTCGCCGACCCGGACCCACTTGCCGTTCTTGCGGCGGCTGTACTTCAAGATGTCGCCGTCAGGGTTGCGGCTGTAAGCGTAGCGCTGGCGTCCTTCGACGTGGTGAGAGAAGCCGCCCGGGTAACTCTTCAGCGCATCAGGCTCGCCGCTGTTAAAGCCGTTGAGCAGCTCGGCGTTGTCGCGCTGTACGGATACCGTGTTGCCTTTGCGCTCGACAACCGTACAGGCGTAGGCGTCTGAGTAGCCGTAGATCGTCACGCCGTCGCCGACCTTGGGCGCCATGAAGAAGCTGCGCGGATAACGTCCGGGGATGTAGATCCGCTTAAACCGTATTTTGTTGAACTCTTTCATTTGACCTCCTCATCAAGGACGGCGTCGCCGCCCCACTTGTCACCTGTGCGATACGTTTCGATGTAGACGTTCGCAACACTTGCCAGGCCGGTGCCATTGCCGGCCGTATCGGCCCAGGCCGGGGCCAGCTCAGAACGCTCGGCCAGGCCAAGCTTCTTGAGCACGCGGCTGTTCGAGCCAGTCGGCAGGAAGGGCTTGCCACGCGCCGCAACCAGCTCGGCTTCGTCTTCGTGCAGCAGCCAGTAATGGCCGTAGGTGCCGTTCAGCATCTTGGCTTTCACGCGGCGCTCGCCTTCGTACAGGCCCGTGAAGCTGGCCATGCCGTCGTTGTCCAGGATCTTGGCGCGACGGTCTGCCAGCCTTGCAGAGATGACGCTGCAGTACTGGCTTAGAAAGCCATCGGTGTCGCAGCGCTCGAAGCTTTCTTCCGCACGATCGCGGCAGGCTTGGGCTTCGGCGCGGTAGTCAGAAGCAGATTTCATTTAACTTTTTTGCTCCGTTCAGCGTAGTCGGCAAAGGCTTCTTCGCTCGACCAGAAATAGTGGCCCCAGTACGTGTCCTCTTCGGCGACGCCGTATTCCCAGGTCACGTACTCGCCGTCGTCTTTGACGGCCAGGACGACACCGTGATGGCCGTCGTCTTCAAAGGCGACGACCGTGGCGCCGTTCTTCAGTTTCGAACCAGCTTTCATTTCACGCTCCAATCATTTGAGTGCAACCGGAAGGAGACCGCGGAGACCAAGGCCTCCCGGGAGAACGCCCGAGCAACAAACTCGCCGAGCACGGTCGTTGCGACCCACTCGGTCCCGTAGTCAACAAAGCAAACAGTCATCCCAATCTCCCAGCGGCGGGGAGGACAGCCCTCCCACGCCTCAGAGTATAGGACCGTGACTAGTCACCTGTCAATGTTGGACCTCGGTCGGTCGATCGACTGAGTCGACGGTGGCCAGGCCGGACTCGATCAGGAAGCTGTGCAGGCCGCGGTAGATCTCATCGGCTGCGTCGCGATTGTCGGTGACCACGGTGACCGTGAACACGATCTCATTGGTGCTCTCGATGTAGTCCATGGTCTTGGTCAGCATGGCCTTGGCGTCTTCAGCCATCTTCATCCCTCAGGGTCTGGGTCAGCCAGGCGGTTGACGATCGAGTCGATGATCTGCTCTTCGGTCGCGCCTTCGACCAGGTCGGCGGGGTTGGGGTACTGGTTGGTCTCCAGGGACAGCCAGAAGTCTGCGTCCTCCTCCGGCCAGCTCAGCGTCATGTGTTCGCGTAGCGCCAGGTACCAGTCCTTGTACTGGAGCAGCTCCGCGAAGCGGGTTCGACTGATCACCACGGTGTCGGTCTTGGGTTGAGTGTCAATCTTCATGGGCGGCTCCTAGTCGCATGGTGGCGAAGTTAGGTACAGATGGGTCGGGCGGCGTGCGGCGCTGGATGCGGCGCATGGTCTGGCTCTTCGACACCCCGCAGCATTCCAGGCACTGGTGTCGCTTCTGCAGCTGCTGTTGATTGGCGATCTCGACGTTGCCGCAGTCGCATTCCAGCTCATACCAGTGAAGGTTCTTGCTGAGATGCTGGCCGGTCGCCGGACTCTTGGTGGTATAGGCCAGATACTTCTGCACTACAAACTTACCCAGGCGCTCACCGATACTATATCGAGGTCGAGGCCTTTGTTTGTTTTCTCCCCAGCTTGTTGTCATTTGATTCGCAGCCCCTTGTTCTCTAGTAACTCAGCACCTGGTATTGATTTACCATCTTTGATGGCCTCGCGGATCTTTACTTTGTCCGCGACCACTGATGTCTTTACTTTGATGTAATCATCGGGCACCACTTCGAGATCGTTGATACGAACAACCGGCGTTCTATTTACAACCGATACAACGAACTCGGGGTACTCAAGTTTCTTGATCTGGTTGGCCTCCATGTGGCGCTGGATGTAATCAGCAAGCCAGTCGACGCGGTGCTCCAGGCTCTTGCGCCTGGACTTGGCAGACTCGACCAGCTCAACCAGGCGCTCCTCTTCGCCCTTGATGGCGCGGGCCTTCATCTCCAGGTTGCCGATCAGCCGAGTGATGCCCTGCACCTTGTCGCTGAACAGGTCATTCATTTGGTCCATGAGGTCTGCCGCCTGGTCAGCGTCCAGCTCCTCTTCGAGGATCAGGGCTTCGACCTCGGCCATGCCTTGGGAGATCTCGTATAGCTTCATGCGGGCAGCTCCTGCCTTAGCTTGTTGAACACGGACACATGCTGCGGGCGATCGCTCTCAGGGATGCCGGCCATGCGCTTGGTGAGCTGGCTGCGGGTTGTGCAGCCATCGAACGGCGTCCCGGTCGAGACGTCCTGTGCGGGCGCCTGAGCGCTCGAAGGGGGTAAGGGCTGGTGTTGGGGTAGCATCTCCTGGCTCTCGGCGTCACCGTCCACGTAGACGCCCTGGACGGGTACCGCGAAGCCCTGGAGCACCGCGTACTTGTACGCTGCGGACATGGCCTTGTTGGTGGCCTTGTCGCCGGAGTCCATGCCTTCGCCTTCGGAAACGAGATGGACGGTCGAGCCGTCATCCGCGTACACCGTGTACCGCACCCGCAGCCAGACGAACTGAAGGGTGTTGCCCCGAGCGTTGGTGCGCTCGGTGACCTCTCGATCGAGCACCTCGGGGAGCATGAGCAGCTGGTGCTCGGCGAGCAGTGGAGACAGCTCAGTCATCACCTGGTCGATGCCCCGGAAGTTGAAGCCCTGGCCTTGGTTCTTCTGGGTCTTGGCGATGCCCTTCTTGGCCAGCGCGGCCTGGACGGCCATCATGGATTTAAGCACTTTCACTGTATGTCCCTCGCTTCACTCGGTTGATGACATCGAGCGCCTCGGCCAGCAGGCGAGTGTCCTGCAGACTGAGGCCGATCACATCGGCGTACATGATCACGACCGACAGAGGCTCTGCGGCCTCGTAGGCGTATCGCTCGGGCGGGTAGCCGGCCATGGCATCGGCTCGCATTTGTTCTTTGCTGACGGTCATCTCAACCTCCCAGGTTGACGGCAAGTGGAAAGAAGAACGACAGCTCATCGTTCGCGTCGCGTTTGACCTCGATGGCCCGGTTGCCAACTAGGAGAGTTACCTCTCCGGCATCGTCCACCATGTCGGGCAATGGCGTTTTTTCCAGTAGCTTAGAAAGCCGCTCCGTTGCCGCTCGCTCGGCGTGCATGGCATCGGTCTGGGCCTGCTCGATTTTTAGCAGGCGTTCATTGGCGTCGAGCAGCTCCAGGGCTGCGATGTGGGCCTCTTGCATGGGGGTTTGTTTGTAGTCGCTCATAGCGCCTCCTTGAGTAGTGCGATGTCCTGCTCGGACAAATGGAGAAAGTGGACCTTGCCGAACGCCGAGCAGGCTGGATCGACGAAGTCGAAGCGCACCACCCCGGGTTTCATCACTCGAACCTCGACGGCCCGGGGTTGGTACGTGCGGTACGGGTTGTTGTCATTGATCGGCGACATGGTCATCAGTGCGTCACTCATTATCGAGATCCTTGTGGTTCATCCGGCGAGCCACCTCGTCGATAAGTCGGAAGTTGTAGGCCAGGGTGCTGGCGAACTCAGCTTCGCGCCAGCCGTCTTTCTTGGCGACGTCTGAAAGCATCTGCCGCATCCAGGCCTTGGTCTCCTCGATACTGTCCTCGGACAGGATCGTGCGCAGGTTCTTGGCCATGCGCGTCCAGCGGAAGGGTCTGCTCATTTGCGTGCACTCCGAACGAACTTGTTTGCGGTCTTGGTGATCCCGAGCAGCTTGCCGGCCTCGATGAACTGCTTGCGTGCTTGGGGCAGGCTGTACTCGGGGAAGGGTTGGAGGTACCGCTTCTCGGACAGGTTCTCGGCTCGAACGGTGACCCCGGTGCCCAGGGCGATGGTGCAGATGTGCACCTTCTTGTCGCCGTCCTTGCAGATGGCGATGTAGTTGCCGCCGTTGGGCGCTTTGTAGCGGGCGATGTAGGCTTTCATATTAGTCCTCCAGGTAGGCGTCGCGGGCTTCGCGAAGCTCGGACAGACGGCCGTGCAGCTCAGTGGTAGCAGCCGGGATGTGGCCGGCGTCGTAATCCATCTCGATCAGCGTTTGTCGAGTGGCTTGCATGTCGATCAGGGTGTTCGTGATCTGGCGGCAGGCTCGATTGAGTTCGTGATAGATGCGCACGCCCGAGACCCAGCTCAGCAGTGACGACCGATCGAACCCATCAGGCCAGCGCATGTTGTGCTGGTGATCGAGGTCCGCGGTGCGGGACCAGTCGCGCCGGTACTCCGGCCGGTAGTTGGTGCCGATGTTGCGCTTGTATGCCGTCTCGATCGCGATATCGTGCCCGATCTCCAGGCCTGATCCGTACCCGGCCTCGAAGACCAGGCGCAGCAGCTCATCGAGTTCAGCGATCACGTCGCCATCGTCATTGGTGCGGTACTTGACCTTCTGCTTGCGCAGCTCGGCCTTCAGCTCGCGGACGTTCATGTTTCCTCCTCTTGCTTGCGTATTTGAGTGTATACCCGAATACACTGGGTGTCTAGTCACTCGGGCAAATGGATCAGGCCTTCGTCAATGAGCCGCTTGGCCACTCGGCCGTAATGGCCCTGGAGCTGCCAGGCAGCGCCGCTGTTCACCAGCGCCTGGAAGAGTTCGAGGGTCTCCTCCTCCTCCAGGTCGCCGTTCTCGTAGGCGATGATGCGATCGATGAAGTGAACCGTGAACATGGTTAGCCTCCCAGGCGGTCGTAACGTGTGCCGACAAAGCGCTCTTCGATTTCGGCGATCATCAGTTCGATGGCGCGGATGTCGCGCTGTTTGCATTTGATCCGCGCCTGGCTGACAGCCCGCTCGCCGATCTCGTCCATCAGGGTCCAGCGCTTGCGTGCCAGGTGGTGGCGGACGATGTCCAGTTGTTCGAGGGTGATATCTACTTTCATGTCATCTCCTAGCTGCTAGGGAGCAGCCGCTCTTCTTTCATAAAGTCCCAGTACTCCTCCGCAGCCTGGGTGCAGCCCTCGAGTGATCCGTAGAAGGCCTCGATGTAGTCGTTGGCCGCTTCGTCGATGCTGGCGAGCAGCTCGGCGTTCTCTCGGATGGAGACTGCGACTGGAGACCGGTCGTCGACCATGGCCAATGACTCAGGCTCGCTGCCGAGCACGGCCCAGATGGATGTGATCTGCGGACCTGCCAGCTCAGCCGGGGGTTTGCCTTTCTCCCATCTCCAGTTCACGTCCACTTCGAACGTCAGCTCAAGGAGCCAGGAGGGTGAGTCGGCGTCTTCGCCGCTGAAGGTGAATGACATCTCGGTGTTGGCACCGTCCGAGTAGACCTCGATCGGATCTACCTTGATGCCGGCGTATTCAAATCGACCTTTCATGTGTCCTCCTAGTAAACGATCCGGCCCAAGCCCAGCACGTCCTCGCGGAAGTAGCCGACGTTCCAGGCATCGTTGGTGTCGCCGTAGCCGACGTCGAAATAGCTTTCCAGGTCGCCGGCCAGGCCGGCTTCGAGCACCAGCTTGAGCAGGCTGGCCGCGGAACAGTCTTCGCCCGAGATGCCCCAGGTCTCGGACCCATACATCCCGCGCCCCGAGTAGCCTTCGTAGATCTTCAGGTCGAGGCCGTAATCTCGACCCATCTCAACCAGCACTTTTGCCATCTTCTCTTTCATTCGTTGACCTCCTTTACGCCTTCACAGAATTCTTCATCGGCCCAGCACTCATCGACTGGGGCAGGGCGCCATCCGTTAAACATCACTTTTTTGCGAGCCTCCTCAGCCGTTTTGGCCTCGACCTCGTAATAGAAGAACTTGGACTGTCGGACTTCGACTTCGAACCTGGGCATCATTCCCTCCTGTGTGTACTCAACTACCAGAAAAGAGTGTAGCACAGTATTCAATGTCTAGTCACGTGCTTGATGAGCGGGTGTGTGGCTGTTGCAGCACCCTCAGCAGCAGACTAGGGTTGCCTGCAATGAATCGAACGGAGGGCGCTATGAAGCCAATCGAGTACTACGTGGCGAAGGCCGCGAACTTCGACGGTAACGTCAAGCAACTGTGTCGTGAGCTGGGTTGCAACAGGAAGTGGTTTTATGACTTCGCCAAGGGGCGCTATTCGGACACTGGATACAAGCGCATTCGAGAGCTGAGCATGTACATCGACCGGGACTACAAACGGAACAGGGATGCTGCATGAGCGTGAAGGTGATGAGCTGGGCATGGGACATCCAGTTGCCGCCCACGCAGAAGTTAATACTCATGGCGATTGCCGACCATTGTGACGACCAGGGGTGTTGCTTTCCTGGCCAGGACCGGGTTGCGCAGAAGTGCGGGGTGTCCAGGCGCACGGTCGTCAGGACGGTGTCGCTGTTCGAGCGGGGTGGTCTGCTGACCGTGCTGCGCCGGCATGGGGGCGATGGCGGGGGTAGTCGATCGAACTACTACTGCGTTGACTTGAGTTGCACCGAGTTGAAAGCGGTGGCCACCGAAAGTGACACGGTGTCACATTCGCCTAAATTAGCGAAAGTGACAAATGAGACGAGCGAAAGTGACAAATCTGATAGCGAAAGTGACATAGCTATGTCACACGAACCATCAGTAGAACCATCAGTTAACCGTAAGGGGGGACGCGCGCGCGCGCGTCGATCCCCCAAGTTCGAGCGACCTACGCTGCAGCAATGCATCGACCTTGCTGAAGACAAAGGCGGGCATGCAGACCAGGGCACTCAGTTCTTTCACTACTACGAGTCGAATGGGTGGCGAGTGGGCAAGGGCAGCATGAAGTCGCTGAACTCAGCGATGGCGGGCTGGTTACTACGGGACAGGAAATGGGAGAAGACTCATGGGAAACGAAGACCGTCGGCCGGCGACCAGGCCGCAGAGTTTCACGAAACCGTCAAACGCTACGCTGCCCGAGGCCTGGATCGCGGCGTTGTTCGCGAAGCTCCAGGCCCGTTATGGCCTGAGCTGGAGTCGCCAGTGGACGACGCCCGAGATGACTGAGCTGGCGATGGCGGAATGGGCCGAGCGCCTGGGTGGGCTGGACGGCGAGCAGATCGCCCGCGGCCTGCAGACCTGGCATGGCGACTGGCCACCGAACGTCGAGCAGTTCCTGGCCGCGTGTCAGGGTGCAGCGAAAGGCCTCTCCCACAACACCGCGGCGTACAAACGATTCCCCCGGGCGCTACCCAAGCCCAAGACGGCCGATCCCGGGATAGCAAAGGGTGCCCTGGCAGAAATGCGCAGGGTGATGTCAGGTGAACAACACTGAGCAGTTCCTGCTGGAGTGCGAGGCCCGCTACTGGCGGGAGAAAGCTCGCGAGCGCGGCATGAACTGGTGGTGGGGTGCCAAGGAACGGATCAGGCGGCGGCGTGGGACAGAAGGCATCGACCGCCTGGTCGCTGAGATGCGGAGACAAGCAGAAGATGAAAAGCAGAGACGGCGTAACGCTGAAGATCAGCGATTCAGAGGGACTGATCAGGGTGATGAGCCAGGTTTGGGAGTTAGCAGCCAGAGGGCTAAAGGGTGGACCAGTGGTGATCTCACTGGGTAGGGAGAAGCGCAGCCTGGACCAGAACGCGAAGATGTGGCCGATGCTCGGCGACGTCAGCAAGCAAGTGGAATGGCATGGCCAGCACCTGTCACCTGAAGACTGGAAGCACGTCTTCAGCGCCGCCCAGAATCAGCAGAGAGCGGTGCCAGGCATCGATGGAGGGTTCGTGGTCCTGGGGCAAAGCACCTCCAGGCTGGACAGGAGCCGATTTGCGGAGCTTATCGAGATCATCTATGCCTTCGGTGCGGAGCAGGGTGTTGCGTGGACTGAGCCGGCTCTCAGAGCGTATGAGCAGTATCGAGCCGCATCGTGAGCAAGCGGCTTCGGAAGGAGGCCAAGGGCCGCGAGTGCCAGCTCCAGGAGCCAGGGGTGTGCAATTTCGACTGGAACACCACCGTGCTCGCGCACTTCAGGCGACATACCGGCCTGGCGCTCAAGCCACCGGACTGGCGCGGTGCCTGGCTTTGCTCGGCGTGCCATGACCTGGTGGACGGCCGATCGATGACCCGCTTCTACAGCGAGGACTATCGCGAGCTGCTCCACCGTCGAGCCTGGGAGAACACCATGCAGATCTTGATCGATGAGGGGAAAATCCAGATACCATGAGACGTGCAGCGAAAGTGGACGCTAACCAAAGTGCCCTGGCCCGCCTGTTTCGAGCGATGGGCTGCAGCGTCAAGAGCACCGCCGCGGTCGGTGACGACTTCCCGGACCTGGCGATCGGCTGCAGCGGGGTGACGGCCCTGGTTGAGATCAAGGACGGCAGCAAGCCGCCGAGTAAGCAGAAACTGAGTGAGGGACAGCAGAAATTTCAGGACACCTGGCAAGGGCTGACGGCCGTGGTCAGGAACGAGGAAGAGGCCATCGAGTTGGTCAACAAGATACGGAGGGCAGGCTATTGACGTTACTAGGCAACATCGAACCAGGTGAGCTGTATCACCCTGGAGTCCCGGCAGTGCGACTATTGAGGAAGACACCCATGAGCGCCGAGCGGATCATCAGGAAGTTCGGATCTGCCCGAGCACTCGCCAAGGCCATCAGCTTCGAGGCCGGCCGGGAGATACACCGCACCACCGTCACGCGATGGCTGAAGCCCAGGAAGCTGGGCGGCACCACCGGCCACATCCCCTACAAGTTCCATCAGTACATTTGGTGCGCTGCAAAAAGACTCGACATCGATCTCAAGAAAGAAGACTTCTTGACCATTGAGGACTGACATGACCGAGATTTGGAAACTGTATCGACCGGATGACCCAGAGACCTCACGCCAGGCCGCAGAAGAGATCCCCGATGTCACGCGCCTGGAAGAGATGGTCGCGGACGTGATCCTGGACGCCGGCCCCAGCGGCATCATCTCCGACGCCGTGCGCCATGCCTGCCGAGACCTGTATGGCGTGGAGTCCTATTCGAGCGTCACAGCTCGGTACCGGGCACTCTTCGAGAAAGGCGTGATCTGGTACACAGGTGACAAGCTCCCAGGCGCCTCAGGCCGCAAGCAGCGCGTGATGGTCCACAAGCGCTACATGCCCGACATCGAAGCAGATCAGCCGGACCTGTTCGTATGAACAAGGACGCCTTCCTGGCCATGAGCAAACGACTCCAAGAGCTGGAGGCCTTGAACGAGGAACAGGCCCGAGTGATCAGAGACATGAACCATGAGCTGGACGCCTGCCAGGAAGACGCCGAAAAATGGCGAAATATGGTCAGGGTTTCTGGCGTGCCCTACGAAGTTGAAGCAAGCTCAGTGAAAGGCTACAAACCGGAGAATTCAAGTGGCTGATTACCAACGCACAGTTTCCGCAAAGTCGCGAAAACAAAAGCTCCTGGCCGAGTCGCATGACGTGATGCGACAGAAACTGCAGTTCGGAAAGGCACTGCAGGGCATCAACGAGGTCGAGGAATGGCTGGTTGAGCAGATGGGCAAGACTGAGATCGACCACGGCCAGCTGGCAGCAGCTCGCATCTACCTGGATTCGAAGTGGCGGCGCATCAACAAGATCCTGCCCAGCCTGGCGCAGGCCTCCATCGACGTGAACGTGAACACCACACTGGCAAAGCAGTTGGAGGAAAGCCGTGGCCGAGTCATCGACCTCAAGCCTGTCGATCGAACAGCAACTGGCGGATGAGATCGTTCGCTGTGAGCACGATCCCTATCGCTATGTGATGTTTGCCTTCCCCTGGGGCGAGGGTGAGCTGAAAGATAAAGCGCCGCGCGACTGGCAGATCGACATCCTGCAGTCCATCGGTGAGCGCCTAGCCCAGGGTGACGATCGAGAGTCCGTGATCAGAGAGGCCGTGGCATCCGGTCACGGCATTGGCAAGTCGGCCCTGGTGAGCTGGATCATGCTCTGGGCGATCAGCACCAAAGTAGATACCAAGGGCGTGGTCACTGCTAATACAGAGACGCAGCTCAAAACTAAAACGTGGGCCGAGTTAGGTAAATGGCACCGCCTGGCTATTAACTCGACGTGGTTCGAATATACAGCGACCGCATTGTTTGCTAAAGATAAAGACTACGAGAAGACCTGGCGCATCGATATGGTTCCGTGGTCTGAACGTAACACTGAGGCCTTTGCGGGGTTACACAATGAAGGTAAACGACTGCTCCTCATATTCGACGAAGCTTCGGCTATACCAGATGTTATATGGGAGGTCTCCGAAGGAGCGCTCACAGATGAACGAACAGAGATCATCTGGGCTTGCTTCGGAAACCCCACTCGAAACACCGGCCGGTTCAAGGAGTGCTTTGGTCGACTACGGCATCGATGGCGAACGCAGCAAATAGATAGCCGCACCGTCCCAGGTACCAACAAGAATCAGATAGCGGAGTGGATCGATGACTATGGTGAAGACTCAGACTTCGTCCGGGTGCGTGTGCGCGGTGTCTTCCCGAGAGCCGGCTCAAATCAGTTCATCGATACCGAACGTGTCGACATGGCCAGGGAGCGCCAAGCCGCACCTCTCAAGCTCAACGACCAGTACTTTACTGAACCGGTTGTGGTCGGCGTGGACGTGGCCCGATTTGGCGACGACCAGTCGGTCATACGAGTACGTGCCGGCCGGGATGCGGCATCGATAAAGCCGCTACGCTTTCGTGGCATGGACACCATGACCTTGGCCAGCAAGGTCGCTGAGGTTTTAGATGGGAGCTTGACCCGTGGAATACGGCCTGACGCATGTTTTGTTGACGGTGGTGGCGTTGGTGGTGGCGTGGTTGATCGACTCATACAAATGAACTACGACCCGATCGAGGTCAACTTCGGTGGCAAGCCCAATGATCGCAAGTACGCCAACAAGCGAGCTGAGATGTGGGGCAACATGCGCGAGTGGTTGCTGGGTGGCTCGATCGATCCCGACGACATCCAGCTCGAACAGGATCTGGTCGGCGTTGAATACAACTTCAACATGCGCAACGAGATCCAGCTTGAGAAGAAAGAGGACATGAAAAAGCGCGGCCTGGCATCACCTGATGACGGTGATAGTCTGGCACTCACCTTCGCTTTCCCGGTGGCTAAGCGCCAAGCCAATGTAGATCTTCCTGGCAACAAGGTTCGATCGAAAGATTACGACCCACTCGACCGGACATAAACAACACCTCACCACTCAACTGGGGGCTTCTTATCATCCCGTAGAGTCCTTTACTTTGCGGGATGATTTATGTGTACCTCCAAACCTAGCAGTCCTCCTCCTCCGCCTCCTCCGCCTCCTGTTGCACCTGAGCCGCCGCGCATGGGCGACCCAGCTGTTCAGCAAAAGCGCTCGAAGGCCAAGCAGCGTCAGCGCAACATGGCTGGCCGCGCTTCGACTAACCGCACTGGTGGGCTGCTGAGCGACAACGCTGCGACGACTGGTGGCAACCTCCTCGGAGGCTAAATGGCCACCACACGTACCGAGCACTATCGGAAGCGGTGGAACGCGCTCAAGACTGAGCGATCGTCCATGTACAGCTACTGGCAGGAGTTGTCCGACAACATCATCGGACACCGAGGTCGGTTCCTGGCCAGCGATCGCAACAAGGCCAAACGCAATACCCGCATTCTGAACAACACCGGCAAGCTCGCGGCCAGGACTCTGGCTTCGGGGATGATGGCGGGCATCACGTCGCCCGCTCGGCCCTGGTTCAAGCTCGCGACTCCGTCGCCCGAGCTGATGGAATCGTCCGCGGTGAAGCTCTGGCTGCATGACACCGAGCGTCGCATGCGTGAGGTGTTTGCCCAGTCCAATCTCTACAACGTGCTGCACTCCAACTATCAAGAGCTGGGCGTGTTCGGCATTGGTACGTTGGGTCTGTACAGGGACTTCAACAACGTCATCCGTGCGGTGAGTTACACCGCCGGCAGCTACGCCCTGGCTGCGAATGGTAAGGGCCAGATCGATACGTTCTATCGCGAATACCAGATGACCGTGGCAGCTCTGGTCACAGAGTTCGGCATCGAGAATGTCAGCCAGTCGGTCAAACAGAACTGGGAGCGCGGGAACACTGAGTCCTGGGTAGACGTCTTGCACATCATCGAGCCTAACGATGATCGTGACATGCAATCACCGCTGGCCAAAGACAAGGCCTACCGATCGGTGTACATGGAGGTCAACCAGGCCAAGCACGAAAAGTTCCTGAGGGAGTCGGGATTTGATTATTTCCCGATCATGGCCCCACGCTGGGATGTTGTCGGCCAAGATGTGTATGCCTCTGCCTGCCCTGGCATGGACGCACTTGGCGACATCAAGGCTCTTCAGCTCCACGAAAAGCGCAAGAGCCAGGCGATCGACAAACTTGTCGACCCTCCGCTACAGGCTCCCGTCTCTCTCAGGAACCAGATACAAGGCGGTGGCTTCATGCCAGGCGAGGTCGAGTTCGTATCGGACATGAGCCAGGGCGGCATCAAGTCCATCTACGACATTCGGCCGGACATCAACGCCCTGGTCGCTGACATCAAAGAGGATGAGTATCGAGTCAAGCGTGCCTTCTATGAAGACATGTTCCTGATGCTTGCCGGTAGCGATCGACGACAGATCACTGCTCGCGAAGTGGAAGAGAAGCACGAAGAGAAGCTGCTGATGTTGGGGAGTGTCCTTGAGCGTCTGCACAACGAACTGCTCGATCCGATCATCAAGAGCACCTTCGAGATCATGCAAAAGGTGGGCATGTTGTCCAACCCGCCCGATGAGATTAACGAGACCGAGCTGAAGGTCGAGTACATCAGCGTGCTCGCCCAGGCGCAGCGTCTGACTGCTGTGCAAGGCATTGAGCGCGTCGCCGGTTACGTGGCCAACATCTCCCAGGTCTTCCCTGAGGCGCGACACAAGTTCGATTCCACGCAGTCGGTCGATGAGTACGCCGAAGCCGTGGGCATCTCGCCGGCCATGATCCGTGATGACGAAGAGGTCGACCAGCTCATTCAAGGTGAGCAGCAGCAGGCGGCAGCTCAGCAGCAACAGATGGCGGTGTCTGAGGGCGCCGAGACAGCCAAGACCCTGGCGGACACCAAGATGGAGGACGTCAACGCTCTGACTAAAGCGATGGGCTTGGCATGAGTGACAAGAATCAAGAATTGAAAGAGGCCTGGCAGTGGGTAGCCGGCACCACGCAAGGCAGGTTGGTACTGAACGACATCATGCGCATGGCAGGACTGAGAGGCGCAGGTGTGCCTGGTCAGACGAACGCCATCATGGTGATGAATGGCAAGCGCCAGGTGGCCGAGTTCATCGATGCGTCCGTTGATGAGTTCTGTGCCGACGATTACTTAAAGCTGGTAAACGAAAGACGAGGGACACAAGCATGAGTGAACAACAGGCTACCGACAGTGTGGAAGGTACCGACGTTCAAGCAACCGAACCCGTTGCCGGGGCAGATGACGGTCTGCTCGCTGAAGGTCAACAGCCAACAGCTGAAGGCGACACCACTGCTGGTGATGAACAGCAACAAGCAGAAGCACCGGAGGCTTATGAGTTCAATAACCTCCCGGAAGGTTTCGAGGTCGATGAGCAATTGTCAGGCATGGCGAACTCAGCTTTTAAGGAAGCTGAACTATCGCAAGCTCAAGCAGACATTGTGACTGGACTCTTTACCCAGTATCAGCTCATGCAAGTTGAGAACTTCAATCAGCGTAATGAGGCCTGGGCCGAGCAAGCTCGGACAGATCCTGAAATAGGTGGTGATCAGTTTGAGGAAAACCTCTCGATCGCCAACGTCTATTTCAAGACCTTGCCCCAAGACCTCAAGGACGACCTGACCAAGGCGGGCTTAGTGAATCACGTTGAGGTGATTCGCCTGTTTCGAAATCTCGGTCGGCCTATGCAAGAAGACGTCCCGGGTGTTGGCCAAGCCACGTCCCGTGAGAAGTCGCGTATTGAAAAACTTTACGGTACTAACTAAGGAGATTAGTCATGCCTACTCTAGGCTCTACCTACTTTGATCTTGTAGATCTCTACAAGCGCCAAAACCCCGATGGCACCAGTGCGGAAGTCATCGAAATGCTGATGGAAATGAACCCGGTCCTCGATGACGCGGTCGCTGTTGAATGTAACAACGGCACCAAGCATCTGACCACGGTACGCACCGGCTTGCCGAGCGTGACCTGGGGCCGGCTCTACCAGGGCATCCCTCAGTCCAAGTCGACCACCGCGCAAGTGGAAGACACCACCGGTTTCGTGGAAGGCCTGTCCACCATCGATGAGCGTTTGCTGCAGCTGTCCAGCAACGAAGGCGCTGTGCGTCTTTCGGAAGCTTCAGCCTACCTGGAGTCGATGAACCAGGAAGTCGCTGAGAAGATGTTCTACGGCAACACCGCCTCTTCACCTGAAGAGTTCATGGGCCTGGCCCCGCGCTACAACGATCTGTCTGCGCCTAACGGCAACCAGATCATCAATGGTGCCGGCGCTGGTGCTGACAACACGTCGATTTGGTTTGTGACCTGGGGTGACAACCAGACCCAGCTGCTGTACCCGAAAGGCACTCAGGCTGGTGTATCTCGCGAAGACATGGGTCGCCAGCGTGTGACTGATGGCTCGGGCAACGCCTACTACGTGAAGGAAGAGAAGTTCGCCTGGCATGTAGGCCTGACCGTTCGCGATTGGCGCTACAACGTCCGCATCGCCAACATCGATGTCAGCAACATGGCTGCTGGTTCAGTAGACCTGTATGCCCTGATGCGTTCGGCTTATTACAAGCTTCAGAACCGTCGCGTGCCTGGTGGCAAGCAGTGCATCTACTGCAACCGTGACGTGCTCGAAGCCTTGGATGCACTCGCTACCAATGGTGGCGCATCCGATAGCTTCGTTCGCCTGAAGCCGATGGAGCTGGAAGGTAAAGAGGTGATGACCTACCGCGGCATCCCCATCCGTGAAACTGACGCTCTCGTTAACAACGAAGCAGTCGTAAGCTAAGGGAGTTTTTGAAAATGATCTTTTCAGCTCAACAACTGTTCTCTGACGACCAGGTGGTTAACACCACCGAAGGTTCGACTAACGTCTTGGACCTTGGCGCACCAGGCACCCCTTACGGTGCAGCTGGCGCCATCGAAAAAGACATCGGTAAAGGCACTGCCATTCCGATCCTGGTTCAGGTCACTGGTGCGATCACCGGAACCTTGACCGTAACCATCCAGACCGACAACGACGAAGGCTTCGGCTCGGCTACTGATGTGGCCAGCTACAGCTTCGGCGCTTCGGCTGCGGCTGGTGATCAGATGGCCATCCAGGTGCTGCCCAACCAGATCGCTGAGCGCTACCTGCGCTTGGAGTACAGCGGTGCTACCGCTGGCACGGTCACGGCTGGCATCACCATGGGTAACCAGACCAACGGTTAACTGTCCCACGGTTGTTCCCCCCTCGCTCTGAGGGGGGCTTTTTGGAGATGACATGCCAATCTACAGAGCGAAGAAGAAAGTGTTCGTTGACGGGACGTTGTATACGCCTGGTAAACGCGACACCTTCGAGACCGATAAACCCATCAAGTCCGATGCGGTTGAAGAGATAAAGAAGGCGCCGGCCAAGAAGAAGGTCGCTGCCAAGAAAGAAGCGCCACCCATGCCTGATGACGTGCAAGGCGTGAAGATGAAAACCCAGGACATTAACTTCGAGGAATGATCGATGCCTAGTGTTGTCGACATCTGTAACTTCGCGCTCGGCAACATCAGGGCCAACTCGATCAACTCCCTGGCCGAGACCAGCGTCGAAGCCCAGGTCTGCCAGCAGCGTTACGACCAGGCGGTCGAGTTCACCTTGCGTGACTTCCCCTGGAACTTCGCACACAAGATCGAGGCGCTGGCCTTGCTTGGGTTTGAGCCGCATGAATGGCTGTATGGGTACATGTATCCCAGCGACTGCGTGACGGCCAAGCACATCGTGCAGTACGCATCGATCGCCAACGATCGCACCATCTACAACCGCTTCAACTGCACCAGCGATGAGATCCTGAACTATCAACAGATCTCACAGAAGCGCATCCCGTATGAGGTAGGCAACACCCCGGACGATGGGCGTGCGATCTTCACCAATGAACCGAACGCCCAGCTCGCTTACACGGCGCTGATCACTGACCCAAACGAGTTCCCGCCAGACTTTGTTGAAGCACTGAGCTGGTACCTGGCAGCAATGATCGCGATACCGGTGGTGGGCACGGAGACTGGCCGCGAGCTGCGCAAGGAGAGCCTGCAGATCTACATGGAGAACACGGTCACCGCACGCGCCAACAACGCCAACGAGAGCTGGAACACCAGCACTATCCCAGAGAGTCCGACCATCACCGCCAGGAAGTGAAATGCCCGAATTCACAAAGCGTAACTTCACGGCCGGGGAGATCTCGCCAACCCTCCACGCACGCGCCGACCTAAAGAAGTACACGGCGGCTCTCGCCACACTCAAGAACTTTTTCATTCACCCTGAAGGCGGCGTGAGCACGCGCCCAGGGTTTCAGTACATTGGCCCAGTCAGGGACAACCGCGCCACCTGTCGACTGATCCCCTTTCAGTTCAACACCGAACAGACCTACGTGCTGGAGTTCACGAACAACACCATGCGCGTGATCAAGGACGGTGGCTATGTACTGACCAACAGTAACTCGATCACTGGTATCAGCCAGGCCAACCCGGCCGTGGTGACCGCTAATGGCCATGGCTATAGCAATGGCGATGAGGTCTTCATCTCTGGCGTGTCTGGCATGAATGAGATCAACAGCGGTTTCTATGACGTTGCCAATGCCACGGCTAATACCTTCGAGCTGAGTGGCGTGGATAGTTCCGCGTATGGTGCTTATAGCAGCGGCGGCACGGTGAGCAAGATCTACAAGATCAGTGCTCCATACCCTGACGCGGACATCCCTGATCTGAAGTACACGCAGTCCGCTGACGTGATGACCTTCGTGCATCCTGACTATAACGTGCGTGAGTTGTCTCGCACTGATCACGATGCCTGGACGTTCACCACGGTCAGCTATGCGCCCACCCTGAGTGCGCCCACAGGAATAGGTGCCTCAGCGGGCGGCACGGGTGCCGGCAGTTACGATCGGCAATACGAGTACGTGGTCACCGCTGTGGATGACACGGGCGTGGAGTCTGTGCAGTCCAGTCCTGCGACGATCACGACAGCGTCACTGAGTCAGACCGCTTATGTCCAGGTGACCTGGAACTCGGTCGGCGGGGCGGATTACTACAACATCTACAAGGCCGAGTCCGCGGATGCGGATGTGTATGGCTTCGTGGGCAAGTCCAACACGCTTGCCTTCCGGGACTACAACCTGGCGCCCACCGTGGACGACACCCCGCCGGTTGATCGTCAGCCGTTCAGTGGCTCGGGCAACAGACCCAGTACCGTGAACTACTACCAGCAGCGGCTGATGTTTGGCGCCTCGAACAACAACCCTCAGACGGTCTGGGCGTCGCAGTCTGGCAACTACAGTTCCATGCGCGTGTCTCAGCCTACGCGAGATGATGACGCGATCACCTTCACGATCGCTTCACAGAAGGTGAACGAGATCCGCCACATCGTGGCCTTGGACTCATTGATCATTCTCACCAGTGGGGGCGAGTGGCAGGTGACTGAGGGCCAGGACGACGTGCTCACCCCAAGCACCGTGGGCGTCAAGCCGCAGTCCTTCTTTGGCGCCTCGGATGTCATGCCGGTGTACGTGGGCAATGACGCGCTGTATATCCAGGAGCGCGGTTCTCGGTTGCGCTCGATCGGCTACAAGTTCGAGACCGACAACTACACGGGCACGGATTTGTCGATCCTGGCTCAGCATCTTTTTGAGGAGTTCGAGATCCTCGACATGCAATACGCCCAGGAGCCACGTAGCACGATCTACGCGCTCCGGGATGACGGAGTACTGCTTGGGTGTACCTATCACAAAGATCACGACGTGCTGGGCTGGTATCGGTACGAGGTGGGAGGTTCGATCAAGTCCATGGCGGTGATCGCTGAGGGCTTCGAGGATGTTCTGTATGTCGTTGTAGAGCGCCTCATCAATGGCGTTCCGAAACGCTACGTGGAGCGACTCAAGGAGCGCACCTGGCATGTGGCCGAGGATGCGTTTTGTGTGGACTGCAGCGCGACCTACTCGGGTTCTCCGGTGAGCAAAATCTATGGCCTGCACCACCTGGCCGGTGAGACGGTGGTGGCCCTGGCCGACGGCAATGTCGAGAAAGGTTTGGTGGTCGCGTCAGACGGCACGGCAACCTTGGCGGTGCCTAGTTCAAAAGTGCACATCGGGTTCGCCTACGACTGCGACCTGGAGACGCTGGACATCGATACCGGAGAGATGGACGTGGTGGTCCGTGGCAAGCGTAAGACCGTGAACTCGGTGGTGCTGAGCTTCCTGGAAAGCCGGGGTGGCTTCTTGGGCCAGAGCAGTGATCAGCTGTTTGAGATGAAGCCCAGGCTGGACGGTGATGGCTATAGTGCCATCGACCTTCGCACCTATGAGTTCGAGCAGCAGATGGGTGCGGGGTGGACAAGCGGAGGGCGTGTGTTCTTCCGCCAGTCCGACCCTGTGCCGGCCACCATATTGCTGATCGCGCCGGAGGTCTCGATTGGCTAGATACGAGGTGGTCGAGGCGACGCCTTATCACGCTGACCATATCGCTGAGCACATGAGGTCGATCGACCAGCAGGAGATCTGGCTGGCGTCGAAATCAACACCGAGTCGAGCGATGCATCGTTGCCTAGACTCGGACGTTAAGTTGACGTGCCTGGTGGATGAGATGCCGGCGTTCATGTTTGGGGTGAACCGCATGACGCTTCTGGGCAACAAGGGCGCGGTTTGGATGCTGGGCACGGAGGACATGTACAAGATCAAGTACGGGAAGCTGGAGCTGAAGCTGATGCGTGAGTACGCCCGCCAGCTCGCCGAACCCTACGACGTGATCGAGAACTATGTACACGTCGAGAACGAGATCAGCATCAAGTGGCTGCGGTTCATGGGCTTCAAGTTCGATGAGCCACAGCCCTACGGTTTTAGCAAAGCGCCATTCATGCGCTTCGAGATGAGGAACAGCCATGTGTGAACCTGTAACAGCAGCATTGGTGGGATCAGCAGCGACCGGCACCACGGGACTGATCGGTACGGCCGGCGCCCTGGGTGGCGGCACGATCGGCTTAGGCACCCTGATCTCGGGCGCGACCGCGGTCATGGGGGCATTCAACAGTTTTCAGATGCAGGGCGCCTACGATAACCAGGCCCAGTACCAGCAACAGGTCGCCAAGCAGAGAGCGGATGACGCTCGGGTGCGGGCGCAGATCGAGGAGGACACTCACCGTCGCAAGGTGCAGTCCTTCCTGGGTACGCAGAACGCGCAGCTGGCTGCGAGCGGCGTGGACCTCGGCAGCGGATCAGCATCCGACCTGGTAGCCGACACGGCCATGGTGGGTGAGATCGATGCCCTGACCATTCGGCAGAACGCCGAGCGCGAGGCTTTCTTGTATGAGAGCGAGGGCAACCTGAAGTCGATGCAGTCCCGGGCCAAGGGCAAGGCGGCACGCAATGAAGGCTACGGCTCGCTGTTGGGTGGCGTGGGCGAGGTGGCCGGCAAGTGGTACGACTCCAAGAGTGCACTGGTGAGCTGATATGAAAGTCCAACAGTATGGCGACAGAAAGGTTGGCATTCGCCCCATGCAGTACGCGGATGCGCCGGACCCGGTCGACACGAATCAGGGTTTGCTCAGGGGCATGGAGAGCCTGGCCGGCACCGCTGCCGAGATCGACAAGAGCAAGAATGCCGCCCTGGCTGAAGAGACGCTGCAGGAATACATCCGCGCGAAGAATGCCATCCTGATGACCGGTGAGAACCCGTACTACAGCACTGAGGGCAAGGATGCGGTGATGGGTGCGGACGACACCCTCAAGAGCATCGAGAAGCTCGGCAACGACTACATGAACAAGGTCGGCGATCCCGAGACCCGGCGCTGGCTGAACCGCTCCATCAACCAGCACTACACCAATGCCAGCAATGGCATCGCCTCACATCGCATGAAGGGCCAGAAGGCCTGGGACCAGAGCCTGGCCGGGGTGTCCATCGAGCAGGCCCAGGAGCAGATCGTGCAGTACGGGACGACCGACCCGCTCAAGGTCTCGGCCGCGAAGGCCAACATCGGCATACAGCTGCGCCGCTCGAACCCGGGCATGTCCGAGGACTGGTATGTCGAGGAGCAACAGAACCGCGTCTCGAAAGCCCTGGAGGGGTCCATCAATCACGCCATCGAGCGTGGCCAGCTCGGTGTCGCTCGGGGGATGCTGGAGCGCTATGGCGACGACCTGGAGATCGGCGAGAAGAACGCCATCAAAGAGAAGTTCACCACGGCGAACCAGGACGCCCAGGCCCGGGCATTAGCTGATCGCATCTTTGCCGAGAACGAGAGCTACGCCGACCAGGTTGCAGCAGCTGGCTCGATCAAAGACACCAAGGTGTACGACAAGGTTATGTCGCGCATCAATCAGAACTTCAGCCGCAAGCGCGTGGTCGAGGACCAGGCCTTTGGCGAGGGCACCGAGATCCTGGTCTCGACCGGTGACATGGGCCTCCTGCAACAGTCGCCGGCCTGGCAGGCCATGGGTCCGATGAATCGCGCCCAGCTCATGGAGAAGTACAACAAGGCCACTGCAGCCCGCACTGAAGCCCTTGAGAAGGGCGTAGAGAGCACATCAAGCGCAGCCAGGCATAGGGCTATGTCGGCACTCGAAAACGGCGAGGCGACCACTGAGGCCGATCTGCTGCCCTATCTGGCGCAGATGAAGGAGTCCGATCAGAACGCTGTGCGAAAGGAAGTTCGCGAGCGCGGCAAGGTGGGCATGAAAGCTGTTGAGGATGCCTATGCCCGGGTGCTGGGCATCAAGGCTGCTGACGCTGACCAGGATGACCTGATGGCCTTCTATGACTATGTCAGCAAACAGGTCCGTGAGAGCAAGAACAACACCGATGCCAGCCTGCGCAAATGGGCGCGAGCCTGGGTCAAGGAGGGCTACATCAAGGCCGATCGATTCCTGCCTGGCTATGCCGGCTCTACGTTGGGCGAGGCGGTGCGTGCCGGCGATACCGCGCAGTGGTACCCGGAGACCGAGGACAATGATCGAGAGAAGATCCAGATCGTGCGCTCGATGCTGGGCCAGCCGATCAGCGAAGAGGGTGTCGACCAGTTCAACCGCGACTACTACTACGGCGCGGTCGAGGCGCTCAAGCGCAAAGGCCTGCCCCCTACCCCCGATCGCATCAAGCTCGAAGTGCTGGACTCGATGTACCAGGGTGCGTTCAAGAAACTGGTGTCAGACGCCAGGAGCGGGCGCACAGAGGCCGAGAAGACCCAGACCCTCAAGGGCTACCGCCAGGCCTTTAATCGCGCCTTAGCGGCCACTGAGCAGGCCGGAGAGCCGGTCAACATGGCCAACCTATATGACCACCTGGAGCGGGAGCTGCTGCCGTGACCTTCAGCCTGGATAACCCCGGATCGTTTCTCGACAACGTGGGCGACGAGCCAGGCGACCAGGCGCCCGATCTCGACACTCTGAAGCCACCGCCGTCCGACTTCGAGATCATCAACAGCCCGGTCACCGGTCGACTTAAGGCTACCTACCAGCAAGTGCAGGAGGGGCCGCGCGGTGAGCAGTTCGCCAAGAACATGCAGACCGCCGAGAAGCTGGGGGTCACCCCGGATCTGATCGAGGGCGATGAGACCGAGGCCGAGGCACAGGCCTGGGAGCCTGACTGGGTGCGCCTGGAGCGCGACAACCCGGTGACCGCGAAGTGGCTAGGGCAAGAGGACCACATGCGCCTGGGCTACGACGACATCGACACCCTGTCCGCGGTTGAGCAGGCGATCGCGTATCTGCGCATGCCGCTCGACACGGTGGCCGGCGGGGTGAACCCGATCGGCACCAGCGTCATCGACTTCCTGGGTGAGCAGCTCATTCAGATCGACAAGGCCGGCGCGGACGTGGGCAACCGCCTGGGGCGTGCGGCGTTCGAGCTGATCAACGGCACCCCAGCTGTGGGGTCGCAGGAGTATCAGTATCAGTCCAGCCTGGTCGGTGACATCGGTCAGGCGATGTCCGACTTCGCCGACTACGTGGACGCCAGCACCCAGGCTAACAAGCCCGAGGGTGTCATCCCGGACCTGATCGGTGCGCTGGGCCAGGTCGCCTCCCAGGGCGCCATCTACGCCACGAACCCGGTGCTTGGTACTGGGGTGCTGTTCATGCAGGGCGCAGACCAGGCCATCGATCGAGCGAAGCAGGCCGGGGCGACCGATGAGCAGCTCAGGGCGGCAGCGATGCTAGGTGGCTTGAGCACCGCGGCCTCGGAGCGCATCGGTCTCGATCGCATCCTTAAGCACGTCCCGGATGCGGTGAGGTCCAAGGCCATACGCCTGGGCCTAGATGCCCTGACTGCTGGTGGTGTGGAGCTACTCGAAGAACAGGCCGAGAGCATCGCCCAGGATCTAATCGAGAAGGGGTTGTACAACCCGGACGCCGAGGTCGGCGTGATGCCCGGGTACGAGGAGTTCATAGCCGGCGGTGCTGGTGGCCTGATGCGCATCATCGTGCAGATGATGACCAAGGGCCGCATCGTGGACGGCAAGTACGAGGTCATGCAGGCCGAGCAGGAGCGCCTGGGTGAGCTGGTCAACCAGATGAACAGCTCCCGTCTGTACCAGGCCCACGCTCAGAAGTTCGAGGAGTTTGTCGCTGAGGCCCAGGCCAGACAGGAAGATCCGAACGTCTACATTGATCCTAAGAATGAACTGCTGCAGACAGACCAGGAAGTGCAGCAGACGCTGGGCATCACCCCCGAGCAGGCCGCGCAGGCCGCAGAGTCTGGCGACTTTATTGCCATACCCATCTCGAAGATGACCCGGGTCACTGATCAGATGCAGAAGCTGATCCCGGACACCAAAATCAATTTCGAGTCCTTGACTCCGAACGAGGCCGCGGCTGAGCAGGCTATTGACCTGAATGCTGAAGCTCAGCGCATGGTCGACCAGGAGCAGATCCAGGCCGAAGTAAAGACTGTGGGCGATGAGGTCTACAACCAGATCTACGACGGTCTACAAAACACTGGCCAGTTCACGGCCGACATGAATGCCAAATACGCGGCGCTGTACCGTGCCGTGTCGCAGACGATGATCGATCGAGACCTGGCCACCCCGGACCAGGTGCGCGGGATGTTTGGTATTGAAATAGCGTCCGAGATGCAGGGCGAATCTACATTCGATAAAGCGAAACAGGTCGCTAAAAAAACACCGTATAAGCCAGGCCAGGACTTCACTAGCATCCAGTTGAATCAGGTCGGCGAATACAACGGTGAACAGATAGAAGTGCGCAGAGACGTCCAGGTGGAATGGGACAGTCTGCAAGACCAACGACAGAAACTCACAAAACTACTGGACTGTATCAATGGCTAAGGTGTTCACAAAAGAAGAGATCGCGGAGCTGCGTAAGAACAACGCCACGATCGTGCGAGAGAAGCGCCACATCGAGATCGACAATCTCAGCTCAGCCGTTGAGGCGATGCGCCAGGTGGCCTTCGACGCCGCCCAACTCCAGCAGCAGAACACCCAGACCTTGCTTGCCGGCATCGATCGACTGGCCATGGAGGTCGCCAACAAAGACACCGGGCTTGATGACCTTCGCCCGATCCTCGACCAACTCATTGAGTTACAGCGCCTGGCTCTGCAGCCCAGGCCTTCACCTGAATACGTGTTCGACATTCAACGCAACAGCCGTCAGTACATGACGCAAGTCACGGCCAGACCGGCCAAGGAGAAGCTCCAGTGAAAAAGATTTTCTTCGTACTGTTGATCCTGCCAGGGTTAGCGATCGCCGAAGCTTTCGAGTGGGACTACGACATGAGCCTGGTGGCTGACGGCTTCGTCGAAGGCTTCAACTTGCACTGTAACGGCGAGATCGTTTGGACCGGGCCTGAACGAGTCACGCCCAACATCGAGTTTGGTAACGGTCGCAACGAGTGCTTTGTGGAGGCGTACAAGGGGGGTGAAACATCTGGTCCCTCAGATACGCTTCGATTTCTATCGGGGGCGCTGCCGATTCCTGAGACGCTCCGGTTCTCTGGTCCCTAGATGGGATAAAAAGAATGACCGTGTTGTCTTCTACCGCTTTAGGTGTACGAACCGATGAGAATCAAGCAAACAATGATCGCGTTCGACCAGCTCACCAATGCATTGGTCATGGGAGGCTGGGCGGATGAAACCCTTAGTGCAAGGGCACATCGATGTGCGCCCACCAGCAAAGGATGGTCTAGAACCGAAAAGGTTATCGATTGGCTCTTCTACCTGGCCCATGGTGCAGGCCATTGTGCCCAGTCTTATGAGTCTGAGAAAGTGCGCAGTCAATTGCCGCCCGAGTATCGAGATGGAATGGAATGAGCGCATACGTTCCATCGAAGAGCGCATGCTCAAGATGGAAGCTGACCGAGAGTCCTTTCAGATCCTGGTCGAAGAGTACAAGACGACCAGCGAGACGCAGGCTGCTCATTACCATGAGTTGCTAAGCCAGAAGTTAGACGCCTTCATTAAGGCCGCTGACTGCACTCACGATGACATCGAGGAAAGCGTCCAGGCGCTCAGGCATGACTTCAATCAGCACACGGACGATGAGCAACAAGATAGACGCAATGCCGAGTCCGAGCAGAAGAAGACTCAGCGCATGCTGCTGGCCTTGATCATCACGGCGGCGATCTCGCTAGGCTCTTATGCGTTAGTGGTCATTGATGACTTGCAGCACCAGGTTTCTTCAGGGAATCACACACACTGATGAGACTTCATTTCTTCACGCCAGACGAGTTCGTGAGCGCGTACACCGATGACGACGGCAAAGAGATCGTGGTCGATTGGTGGGATCGGATGGCACCTGATCTTCTACTACGACTGGATGTCTGGAGAGGACTCTGGGGTTCGCCGATTCACATCAACAAAAACCGCAACGCCATCGGCCGATACAACAACTCCAACAGCCAGCACAACGTGCGGCGATGGGGAGAAGTAAGAGCAGTCGATAGTAAAGCAGATGGAGTAGTAGATGAGGCATCCGCACATGAGTGCTATCGACTTGCGGTGTTGGCCGGTTTTACCGGAGTGGGCTTTTATAGAAGCTGGCACGATCCCGGCTTTCATACAGATGTGCGACGAGATGCGGATTTTGGTAAGCCCGCTACCTGGGGCGGTGTTCTTGTAGACGACGGTACTGGCAAAAAGGTGCAGCAGATCGTCAATGTTGCGGAGGCGTTTGGACAGCCATGGTCGACTGGTTAAGCAAGCATTGGTTTTTAGCTGGAATAGCAACCACTATTCTCGGCGCTGCTTATGCTGGCGGTGCCAAAATTGTCACTATGGAGCAGGCAATTAAATCTAACGCTGAAACCAAGCAAGAAATTAGAGTTATTAAAGATAGCCAAAATGAAATAAAGGCTAATCAAGCCCGCATTGATGAACGGACTATTATGATTCTCAATGCAATTGAGGACTTAAAGCATGCCACTCATTGACCGACTGGCCGGTATTGGCCCTGACCCCGAGCAGGTAGACAAGCTGCCGGTAGACACCTTCTATTGCTGCATGCTGGAACTGGCCGAGGGGCAGGTCACAAAGGCGCAGATTGTGAGCTACTTTAGCCTGGACGCTGGAGAAGAGACTGAGCTTGACTGGATCATTGCCCAGTATCAAGCCGCACTAGACAAGCCCAAGTACCTTGAAGTGCTGAGAACCTGCTTTGTTTTGGCTGAGTCTCAGATACCTCTCTATGACAGCAACGCAGAGATCACTGCGAGGCTGACTGTAGTCTGAGATGGCTGTCACGGCCAAAGTCGTCACTGGCCTTCTGCCGCAAGCATTAGGCGGAACGGTGGACCTTACGTCTGCCGGTCTGGGCACGGTTGACGCTGCGATCATCTATTCGGATGGTTCCAACAGTACGGTTGGTGGCGTTCTGGGTTGCGGGTTCTGGGACGGCACCAGCCAATACGCAGTCGGTATTTCTGATCGTCACAACATAGGCACATCGGACTCTAGCCGCGCTTACTACAACAATCGCGCAGTTGTCATCGTTAACAACTCGCAGACGATCAGCGCAGAATACAGCGCGTCAGCAGTGACCGACGGCGTTCGCCTGACGATGGACTACGACAGCACGGGCACTCAACGTGATGTCACTGCGGTCCTGTTCAGCGGTCTGACAAACGCGCATGCGGGCGAACTGGTGGTCACTTCCAGCATGGGGCCGTATGACGTAACCGCGCCGGGCTTTAAGCCGCACATGGTGTTCATCATGTCAGCTAACAGCTCCAATTCGCTGAATAACGCAGTTGTTCATAGCTTGATGTCATTAGGCGTGGCGCACAACAATTCGTCTGATGTTGTCTCTCAGGTTGGGGCATGTACTTGGTCAAGAGACAACCAAGGCACCATGCAATGCAATCGGTATCTGTCATCAACGTCATGCCTGATTGAACACGTAGATACTCTGTATTGGACTGCTGCGCTCTCGGATTTTGATGCGGATGGATTCTCACTGACCTTCACTGGTTCCCCGCCAGGAAGCGATAAGATCGCTTATCTAGCCATTGAATTAGATGACGCTGATGATGCGTATGTTGGCAACGATACGGTTAGGGACACACTTGGGACAAAGTCAGTAACAGGGCTAGGGATTCAGCCTCAAGTGCTGGGTACGTTTAATAACGGCAACTCATTAGACACGCTCCACACAAACGCAAACCTGTCTATCGGCGTTACCGACGGAGTGACGCAAGTTAGTCATCAGGCATCAAGCGTAAATGGAGGGACGAATTCCAACACAGATGAAACCAATGCTGCGTTGGCCATCAACGTAGTTTCAACAGGAACAGAAACCACAAGCGTTGGCGCGGTCTTTGACTCGTTCGACTCGGACGGTTTCACGCTTGACTACACAACTGTCAATGGCAGCAACACGCCTTATACGTACTGGGCCATCGGGCCTAATTCTGGAGGCGCTGGCACCAACCCTGCTGTTGACTACCAAGCTGAGATTGATGCGCTAGGGCCAGCACATGCTTGGGGGCTAGACGGCGACTCAACAGAACGAATCGCGGGTGCTACGGGCACCAACAGCGGCTG
>JAAUYJ010018212.1_pt1 | contig 48815 bp, 51 predicted proteins | sample 7278031 | NCBI WGS metagenome assembly JAAUYJ01 (sample SAMN14350222, study PRJNA611818) | marine sediment metagenome | isolation source: surface marine sediment (1.8m) | place: French Polynesia: Moorea | collected 2018-08 | reverse complement strand
GCAGAAGACCAAAGAGTGAAAATTTTTGAAGAATATGCTAATGGTGGGTTAGAAGAATTGCAAGAAGAGTTAAAAGGAATTGTGGATTACTCAGAGCATTTATTATTATTGCTTAATTTAGAAAGATTCCCTAAACTTTCTCCGAAAGAAGAATTTGATTTAAGTCGATTTTTATAATAGATTAATATCAGTTTTAACAGCCATTAATAAATTATGATACTTTACCCTAATCCTAATACAGTTTATCCTCTTAAACACTATAATCGTCTTTGTTTTCTAAAAAACATTGTTAAAAATAAAAACATCATAATCGGTGATTTTACCTATTATGATGATTTAGAAAATCCTGAAAATTTTGAAAAAAATGTACTTTATCACTTTGATTTTATTGGTGATAAACTGATTATTGGTAAGTTTTGTGCCATTGCCAGTGATGTCAAATTTATTATGAATGGGGCCAATCATCCCCTCAATGGTTTTACTACTTATCCTTTTGCTATTTTTGGTAATGCTTGGGAAAATACCATGTCAGTAGAAGGTGAATCCAAAGGTGATACGATTATCGGGAATGATGTTTGGTTAGGATATAATAGTTTAATTATGCCTGGAATCAATATTGGAGATGGAGCTATTATTGCTGCTAACTCAGTGGTAACTAAAGATATAAAACCTTATACAATTGTTGGAGGAAACCCGGCTCACGTGATCAGAAAAAGGTTTTCTGATCAGGTAATAAATATACTCTTAGAATTAAAATGGTGGAATTGGTCTATAGAAAAAATAACAGGACATATTGAACTATTAACTAGCAATAATATACAAGAATTAAAACAATTAATAGACCATTAATTCAAAAATAGATGATTTTTTAAACAACAATGTCCCAAAGAGAAACAAAAAAAGAATTAAGGAAAAGACTGATTCAAAAAAGACTAATTTTGTCTCAAAAAGAATGGCTAGAAAAAAGTCAAATTTTATGTAATAGATTATCTAAATATTCTTTGTTTCAGCAAGCAAAAACCGTACTTGCTTACTTTCCTATTCGTCAAGAACCAGATTTAAATCCTTTATTTTCAAATAGCAAAACCTGGGGTTTCTCCCGTTGTGTAAAGAAGTCATTAATTTGGCATTCTTGGCAACCAGAAGAACCATTAATTCAAGGAAAATATGGCATCCTTGAACCCTCTCCTAAAGCTCCAATTTTAACCCATGAAACTGTTGATTTAATGCTCATTCCTGCCGTAGCTTGTGATTACAATGGATATCGTTTAGGATATGGTGGAGGGTTCTATGATCGTCTCTTAAACTCCCCTCAATGGTGTCATATTCCTACTGTGGGAATTATCTTTGAATTTGCCCTTATTCCTCAACTTCCCTATGAGTCTTGGGATCAAAAATTAAAAGCAATTTGTACTGAGAATAAATTAATAAGCACATATACTTAATATTTGTAAATTAAGATTTATGAAGTTGCTCAATAACCCAGAATGGCTTTGCTAATATTAATGATAAGTATTACTAAACACCGACTGATTTGTACGGAAATTAAGGGTAACTTTAGGGCATTGTAGGGAATTATGAAGCATTTTAGAGACGAATGGATTCAAGAATGGTGCGAAGAAAATGGCTGGACAGATTTGTTCAGAGAGCGTTATAACCATTATTGGGCTTTCCCCCCAGGTGCCGTTATGCCTGAACCAATTCCCTCTGAAGTATTACACTTCATTAAGGCAACAAAGGGCTTTTGTGCTGAAGAAAAAACTTGGTTAATCTCCGCCATTTTGATTTCAATCATCTCGGTTATGTTAACTTACTTATTGAAAAATCCCATGCCCATTGTGTTTGCTTTTGCTTTTGGGGCAGTTACTTCTGCTAAGTTAGAAGTAGAGGAAATTTAAAAATTTAGATAAAATTTACCCACAATAATTGGCTCTAAAATCCCGCCTTTGAAGGCGAATATTATTTGAGACAGGGCATAACGAAGTCAGAAGTCAGAAGTTCCTTAACGAAGTAGGGTGCGCTATGGCACACAAGCAGAGCAAGAAACTTCTGACTTCGTTAAGGGGCCTCAGAGTCAAAATATTGTTTGATATCAGACTTGTTTTGCTCTGTGTCAGACTCAAAGTAGAGTTGGATATTATACTTATCAGCCTCATCTTTGTTATCTTCTAGTTCGTTTTCAACAGAAGGATTGGGAGGAATATCTGGATCAATCGGAGAAGATTTTTCGTCGGGTTGTTCAGACTGAGAGCCATCAGGAGGCGGCTCTACGGGGATTGGAATAGCCTCAGTGGGTTCTGGAATTGGTTGAGGTGGGGCTTCTGGAGTTGGGGAAGGTTTAACTTCTGGAGTCGGCTTAGTTTCTGGAATGGGAGAGGGTTTAGCTTCGGGAGTAGGAGAGGGTTCGACTTTCGGAGTAGGAGAAGGTTTGACTTCGGGAGTAGGGGAGGGTTTAGGTTTAGGTTTCGGATTTACTCGCTGACGCGGTTTGGGAGCAGGTGGAGAAAACTCTGGAGTCGGCCTTGTTTCAGGTTGAGGAGACTGTGGAGACACAGAAGGAGAGGGAAGAGGTTGCGATCGCTCTTTTGTCCCCAACATAATGCCTAAAATCAATCCTCCAATGATAGCACTGGCTGCTAAAAATGCCCCCAATGTTAATAAAGCCCAAGGTACTTGTGTGACATTCTCTTCTGGGTTGATGAAATCACTTTCTAAAGTGCCTGTTTTTGCGGAAAAGTTCTTAGGCTGAACCGCAATTGTAGCCAAGGTTGGGACAGTTTTATTAACTTCTAGAGCTTCTAACATTTCCGTTGCGGTGGAAAAGCGATCACGAGGATGAAAACGAATCGAATGATCGATCACATTTCCTAAATTAGAATTAATATGCGGAACTTCTTTGCGCCATAAAATTTCCCCTGTGTTGGGATCACTAGCTAAATATTGAGGGGTTTTTCCCGTCAGTAAAAATATCGCCGTTAGCCCCAAACTGTATAAGTCGCTAGAAGAAATAGGACGACCCGCAGCTTGTTCTGAGGCCATGTAACCAGGGGTTCCTAGTCCCACAGAATAGGGAGTATTCCCATTACTATGAATCATGGTAGCCACTGTTTCTTTAACAATGCCAAAATCAATCAATACAGGTTTTTGGTCATGACTACGAATAATAATATTATCGGGTTTAATATCGCGGTGAATGATATAGCGACTATGAACATAGTCTAAAACAGGTAGAATACCAATTAATATCTCTTTAACTTGATTTTCTGACAAGTTTCCTTGTCTTTGATGAATCTGAGTCAGCGTTTCTCCTTCAATCCATTCTTGAACCAAATAAAAATCACCACCATCAGAAAAATAAGCGTAGAGGGTAGGTATTTGGGGATGTTTTTCCCCCAATTCTTCTAAAATCGCAGCTTCTTTGGCAAACCTTTCTTTTAACCAGTCAGGAATAACAGGGGAGTTAACCACTGGTTTTAGTTGTTTGATAACACATTTTCTAGCTGAGGGCATATGGGTATCAATCGCAAGGAATGTCTCTCCAAACCCTCCTTTCCCCAAGCTTTCAACGACTTGATAACGATGATTTAACACTAACGACATACTCCCCCCTTTATTGCCTAACAAGACAATCAGACTTCATTGTAGCTAATCCTGTTTCTAACTGTTGCGCTTTAGTAACAGTGATAGATTGATGGGGTAACCATCTGGTTTAAGATTAACCAGCTTGATCGAGGCAGTTTAATTTTAATGAAAAACATGGAAAATAAACCAAAAATAACCGTTATTTTAGCTATGACGGCTGACGGGAAAATTGCTGATTTTCAACGCAATGCAGCAAGATTTGGCTCATCCGTTGATAAACATCATTTAGAAAAACAAATTTCTTTGGTAGATGGGATATTATTGGGAGCAAGCACCTTAAGAGCCTATGGAACAACTTTAACTATAAAAACAACTGAATTATTAGCTACTCGAAAACAAAATAATCAACCAAGTCAACCCATTAATATTATTGTCTCCGCTTCGGGAGAAATTGATGGGACTTTGCCTTTTTTTTCTCAATCTGTACCCCATTGGTTAATAACAACAGCCCAAGGAGCAAAAAATAAACATTTAATCTTTGAAAAAGTTTTAATTTTTCCTGAAATAGAAGCTGGAAAAATTGATCTATATCAAGTCTTTAAACATTTAAAAGAACTCGGACTTAATCATTTAGGAATTTTAGGAGGTGGGGAACTTATAGCCAGTTGCTTAGCCTCTAACTTAATTGATGAATTCTGGTTAACTATCTGCCCTTTTATTTTAGGAGGAAGAAATGCACCCACTCCGGTTGAAGGAAACGGGTTATTATCATCTCAAGCTCAAAGATTACAATTATTAAAAACTGAAATAATAGAACAAGAAATTTTTTTAAACTATCAAGTTTTAAAGAGTTAAAATATCTAAGATAAGAGCAGGAAATTATAATCCCAAAAAAGGGTTTTAAACCTCCAACTTCGGGGATCGATAATTCTAAATTCTGATTAACGCCTTCATCCTGTCATCTGAGAAAAAATTGATTATCCTAGAGAGGAAGTTTCTCCAAAAAGCTGAGCCCATGTTTAAAAAAGTTAAGCCCCAATACTCTATCAGTTGGATAGAAAAAATTTCTGAAATACCTAAACCTGTTTGGGATGAGCTTGCCATACCTTTAAAAACCCCTTTTTTAGAATGGGAATGGCTTAATAATATCGAAAAATCTGGGAGTGCAACCCCTCGCACCGGTTGGCAACCTTGTCATCTCACAATATGGCGAGATAAACAACTAATTGGGGCTGCACCTCTGTATATTAAAGGCCATAGTTATGGTGAATTTGTCTTTGATCATCAATGGGCTGACTTATCCCATCGTTTGGGAATTTCTTATTATCCTAAACTACTAGGAATGACTCCTTTTACGCCTGCGGTTGGCTATCGTTTTTTAATTTCTCCTAACGAAGACGAAGCAGAAATTACACAGCTTATGGTAGCAGCAATTGATCATTTTTGTGATCAAAATGAGCTATCAGGCTGTCATTTTTTATTTGTCGATCCTGACTGGAAACCTATGATAGAAAATTATGCATTTAGCAGTTGGTTACATCATAGTTATATTTGGTCAAATCCAAACTTTAATAGTTTTGATGATTACCTAAAAGTATTTAATGCCAATCAAAGACGTAATATTAAGCGGGAAAGAAAATCGGTTGATAAAGCTGATTTAACCATAAAAGTGCTATCAGGAGAAGAAATACCTCACCATTTATTTCCTTTAATCCATCGCTTTTATAGTAATACCTGTGAAAAGTTTTATTGGGGAAGTAAGTATTTAACCCGTAAATTTTTTGAACAACTTTATCCCCATTATTCCCATCGTGTTGTTTTAGCTGCTGCTTATACAGATTATGATGATCAAAAACCCGTTGGACTATCTTTTTGTATTAGAAAAGGTGACAATTTATATGGACGTTATTGGGGAGCATTTGAAGAATATGATTGTCTTCATTTTGAAGCTTGTTATTATAAACCCATAGAATGGGCCATTGAACAAAAGATTGCAATGTTTGATCCAGGAGCAGGAGGAAGACATAAAAGAAGACGAGGTTTTCCTGCTACACCAAACTATAGTTTACATCGATTTTATGACCAAAAAATGGGTCAAATTCTTCGCCATTATATTCCAGAAATCAATAAAATGGAACAAGAAGAAATTGATGCTATTAATCAAGATTTACCCTTTAATAAAAGAGAAATTAACTTAAAAGATTTGTGATGAGAATTATGAATTTGACAAAAGATAATGTTTGTGTTAATATTTCATTAAATTTATTAAATAAGAATCAAACTTATGACATATTTGATTAACAAGATAACCCGTATATTAGGAATAGGTTTATTAACATCAGTTAATTTATTTTCCTTGGCAACTGAGCCGAGTTATGCAGAAAATTGTTCCAGTTTTCCTGTCATTGGGGGAGAAGAAACTGAAGTCCTAAAAATTGTGTCTCAACCTAGTATTCCTATCCCTATTCGGGGACCTTTTGGGGTTAACCTTAACAATAACTGGAATACAGATTTTTCCATTATTCCCCTGAAAAAATATCAGCAATATATCATTACTTTTACCCCAAAAGATGAAGGAGAATATAGGGTGAGAGCTTATCTCAAATATAATGATGATACGGCTGATGAAATTTATAATCAAACCACTTCTTTTACCCCAGGCAAAGTCATAGAAATTAAAGGAGTTCCTCAAGGGGATAATATTCCAGTTCAAGTTAACTTATTTGTAGGTGATCCTGTTTCTATGGGAAAAACCTATACAGTTTCAGCGAAAGGTTGTCTTTAATTTAGTGGATGAGAATTACGCCAAACTAAAACAGGGCAGGGGGCTAAACGGACAACTCTTTCAGTCACTGAACCTAAAAGAAAATGATTTAACCCTGTGCGGCCATGGGAAGCAATAACAATTAAATCAATCTCATTATTCTTAGCATAATTAACAATTTCTAAGCTAGGATTGCCGATGTTAACCACTAACTTTAAGTTATCAACTAAAGATTGAGGATAACGTTCATAAAAAGAATTTTTGACATTATCCTTACGAGTTTGATGACTTAAAGTTGACCAAATCACAGCCGGGTCTACCGCTTCTAAAGGGAATAAAACATTAATCACTGTGATTTTGTTAGGATCTTGGATAAAGTTTAATGTTTCATCCAGAGCATTAAAAGAGTCTTGAGAAAAATCAATGGGAACTAGAATACGATCGCTTGTAAACAAACTCATGTTAATTTTCCTGAAACGAGAAACGATATATCAATATAATAATCATGTTTCAATAAGCTAGAAAGTATGACGCAAAAAACTCACGGTGCGATCGCTGCTGGACACCCAAAAACCGCCGAAGCCGGTCAAATTATGTTTGATCATGGGGGTAATGCCTTTGATGCAGCTATTGCTGCCATGTTAGCCTCTTTTGTGGTAGAGTACACCCTCACTTCCGCTGCTGGTGGTGGGTTTTTATTAGCTTATACGAAAGAACACAAAAGTGTTTTATTTGATTTTTTTTCTCAAACACCTAAACAAAAAAAGCCGATAGATGAAGTGGATTTTTATCCCGTTAATATTAACTTTGGTGGAGCCATCCAAGAGTTTCATATTGGCTTGGGTTCTATTGCGGTTCCTGGAAGTTTAATGGGATTATTTGAAGTGCATCAACAACTAGGTAAGTTGCCTTTTTCTGTGATTATAGAACCGGCAATTCATTATGCTAGAAATGGGTATAAAGTCACCCCTTATAATCGAGTTACCTTTGAAATATTAGAACCAATTTTAAGAGCTTCTTCCGAATCAAAAGCAATTTTTTTACCCAGAAATGAGTTATTAAATGTTGGAGAAATTGCTTATAATAAAGATTTTGCTAATGTTTTAGAAGAATTTGCAAACAAGGGAATTCAAGAATTTTATCAAGGGGATATCGCTCAACAAATAGTTAAAGATATGAAACAAGGAGGCTATCTAAAAAAAGAAGATTTAAGTCAATATTCTGTTCTCAAAAGAAAGCCACTCAAGGTTAATTATCGTAACTATCAGTTACTTATGAATCCCCCTCCAAGTTCAGGTGGAATTTTGATAGGCTATGCTTTAAAACTGTTAGAAACCATCGATTTAAAAATATTTGATTTTGGAAGTTCTAAACACATTCAATTATTATCCCATGTGATGGAACTGACCAATGATGCGAGAAAAATAAACTATGATAATTATATCTATGAAAATAATATCAGGGATAAATTTTTAAATAAAAATAATTTGTTTAATTGTCAAAAAAAATTACAAGAAAACATAAATAAATGGGGAAGTACCACTCATATTAGTGCGATCGATGAACAAGGAAATGCCGCTAGTGTAACTAACTCCAATGGGGAAGGTTCATCTTATATTATTCCCAATACAGGAATTATGTTAAACAATATGTTAGGAGAAGCCGATTTAAACCCCTTGGGATTTCATAATTGGCCCTGCGATCGCCGTATTTCTTCCATGATGTCTCCCACAATTATTCTCAAAGAAGGTAAACCTGAAATTGTCTTAGGCTCAGGAGGCTCAAATCGTATTCGCACAGCTATTTTACAAGTCATTTCTAACTTATTAGATTACAATTTTTCCCTAGAAGAAGCCATTAATCAACCGAGAGTCCATTGGGAAAACAAGATTTTTAATCTCGAACCAAGAGAAAAATTAGAGGAGAGTGAAACCTTACAACTTCCCCCAGAAACCGAAGTTATTTCCTGGGAAGAATTAAGTATGTTTTTTGGGGGAGTTCATGGGGTCAGATTTAGAGAGGATCAGAGCTTAGAAGGGTTCGGAGATCCTCGGCGCGCAGGAGTGGGTATAGTTTGCTGATAACTAAATGGACTTTTAGACGACTAGAGGTAGGATGCTTGTGTTAGAGTGTTCATGATTAAAATATAAATCCTCAAGCAATGCGCTATTAATAATCTTTTTATCTCTATCATCATGTAGCTGTTTAAGGAAAACTTCTAATAAAGACTATGTTTGTTCTACGTTATTGTGTGTGTGTGAGTGTAGGTATTGTGGCGGCCTTGTCCTTAGAGACATCCTCCTTAGCCCAACCCCCATTGTCTATCGCTGAAACATCTGAGGCGGCTAAATTAGAATTAGATCCTCCAATCCCCTTAGAATCACAACCTCGTGTGACTGAGATTAAAGAGATGAAAGCCTCGCCCCAGAAGTCGAAACAGGAGCAAAAGCCACCAAACCAACCCCTACTCTCTCAAACTCCTCCCCCAACCCTTCAGGAGTCTGAAAACTATTCAGAAAGGGTTTTAGAAGAACTACCCCCCAATAACCTCAACCCCAATGGGAACCCTTTACTCTTTCCCACTCAGCCAGAGGATGTGGAAACTAACATCAATGAACCTTTAACCCTCAATGAAGTCATTGCCCTTGCCCTACAAAATAATCGAGAATTAGAACAAGCCCGTATTGTCGTAGAAGAACAAAAAGCCGACTTAGTAGAACAGAGGGCAGCCTTGTATCCAACCCTAGAAATAGACTCTAGAATCAACCGTGACTTTGTTGAACGGCAGACGGGAGACTTTACCCAAGGGCTTGCTGAGACTGTCGTTGAATCAAGACAAAGCACAGGTATTTTTAACGTAGCTCTGCGCTATGACATCTACACTGGGGGAGACAGAGGTGGTAGGATTGTTAGAGCAGAACGGGAACTTCGCGATAGCCAACTACAGTTAGAAACAATTGCGGAAAACGTCCGTTCTGAAGCCACTGATAATTATTACCGCCTGCAAAATGCCGATGCTCAAGTCGCCATTGCTCAAGCCGATGTGGAAAACGCTTCTCAAACCCTACGGGATGCCCGATTATTAGAACAAGCTGGCTTGGGAACCAGATTTGATGTCCTGCGCGCTGACGGGGATCTCGCAGCAGCCAATCAACAGTTAACAAGACGGATTGCTGAACAGCGAACAGAAAGACGCAGGTTAGCAGAAACCCTCAGTTTAGGACAGCAAGTTGAGTTAGTAGCCGCCGATGAAATTAGTGAATCAGGCAATTGGGAATTATCACTCGAACAAACCATTGTCCAAGCCTATAAAAATCGTGCTGAGTTAGAACAGCAGTTAGTACGAAGGGAAATTGGAGAGCAGGATCGTCGCATTGCGAAAGCGGCAATCATTCCTAGATTAGATTTTCTTGCTCAGTATGGGTTTGATGATGACTTTGATAACTCTTTGGGCGCATTGGTTAACTATCGTTTTGAAACTCGCTTAACCTGGCGATTCTTTGATGGGGGAAGAGCCTTTGCAGGCGCAAGAGCAGCAGAACGTCGTATTGACCAAGCTAATATTGAATTTGCGGATCTGCGTAACGAAATTCGTTTTCAAGTCGAAGAAGCTTACTATAGTTTGATTGCTAACCAGGAGAATATTAGCAGTACCCGCACAAATGTCATCACTCGTGAAGAAGCCTTAAGATTAGCCAGACTTCGATTTCAGGCTGGGGTAGGAACTCAAACCGATGTTATCAATGCCCAAAGAGACTTATCTCAGGCCAGAGGGGATTTTTTACAAGCTATTATCCAATATAATCAGTCTCTTAATGCTCTACAACGGGCGGTAAGTAACTATCCTGATAATCGTTTGTTTGAAATCAGGTAAAACCGTTTTTTGAATTAAGAATTAATTCTTAATTCTTAATTCCCCCTACTTCCTATTCTCAATCAATAAACATCATCTAAACCAGGTCTTGGCATGGGCAGGACTCTTTTTTTATTTAATTGACTCAACCACATTCCCCCACAAATGGCAATGGTTAATGAGATAAATCCAGTAATAGATTGCAGCAATAAAAAGCCTCCAATTGCGAACATACTACCAAACATCACCAAAATAGCAGCGATAACTTTTAAGATATCATTGCCTAAATTTTGTGCTGGTTTTAAACCTGTTTTATATTGTTGATATTTCCAACCAATACCCCCAGGACGAACTCGACTATAAAAATTTAAGAGAGTTTCTTCCTCTTCAGGAGGAGTTAAATACATAACTGTTACCCAAACCATCGCAGTCATCACAGAAATGCCCAATAATCGCCAACCAAAATCAGCAAAAATGTTATTAATCCCAGGATTAATGGTTGTCACTAATCCAATAACAAACCCTGCAATCATCGCTGATAACTCAGCAGCAGCATTAATTCGCCACCAAAACCAACGTAAAATTAAAACCAGTCCAGGACCAGTACCAATAGCAATCACTAAACGAAATACAGTGCGAACATCTGTTGCATAAAAAGCAGCAATAGAGCCCACAACTGTCACTAAAACTGAAGCTAATCTAACCGCATTAGTTAACTCTTGCTCCGAAGCTTGGGGACGGAAAAAACGACGATATAAATCATTGGTTAAATAGGAAGCACCCCAATTAATAGAAGTAGAAATGGTACTCATAAAAGCAGCAATTAAAGAAGCCACCACTAACCCTAAAACTACCGAAGGCAAGTAAGTTAACATCAGCATAGGATAAGCAATTTCTGCATCTTCTAAATTCGGTAATAAAACCATCGCTGCTAAGGCAGTAACAATCCATGGCCAAGTCCTAACAATGTAGTGGAGAATGTTAAAAAACCAGGTGGCTTTTTCTGCTTCTTTTGTGGCTTCTTCTCCTTTTCCTCTAACAGCTAACAATCTTTGCACAAACTCCCCACCCCCATCACTACGACGAAAGGACCACCATTGTACAAATATATAAGCCGAGAATGTCGTCGCCGTGATGCCAGCCGCATCATTCCAAGTAAAGTTTAAACCCCCATTACGACTAATGGGAATAAATGATAAAACATCAAAATTCGTTATTTCCTGAACATTAGGGATTAATTGGTGCATTCCCCCTGCATCACCCACGGCAATAATCGCCACTAATGTCGCCCCAAATAGCCCCAAGAAAAATTGAAAGAAGTCAGTCACAACCACACCCCAAAGCCCTGAAGCACCAGTATAAATAAGGACAAATACACTTAAAGCAATTACTGTCCACAATTTAGTTGCTTCTCCAGGATCAAACCCCAAACTTTGCCATAATTGTAAAGCGTCTACCACCTTAACCATAGCCAACATCGCGTAACCGATACCGATACAATTAATAGGAACCGCAAACAAAAAGGCTTTCGTTGCCCGTAAAATGGCTGCTGTAGCCCCACCGTAACGCAATTCTGTTAATTCAGCGTCTGTGACCATTTCCGAACGTCTCCACAGCCCTGCAAAGACATAAATCAGAACAATATGGGCAATACCAAAACTCCACCATTCCCAGTTACCAGCAATACCTCTAGACGCAACCACACCACAGATATACAAAGGAGTATCAATAGAAAAAGTAGTCGCAGCCATACTCGTTCCTGCTAACCACCAGGGTAGGTTTCTCCCTGCAATTAAGTCGTTAATCAGACTTTTGGGTTCTTCTTGTTGTTTATTTTCCCAAGTCGTTAAGGATGTTTGCTCATTAAAATCAACTGGAGCATCAGAAGGACCCTCTATTTTTCCTACTTTTGTCAGTTGTTTTGTCTTGTTTGTTTCTTCTGAAGGTTGTGTTTCCCTATGAGACAACAATAATCCCAAGGCCATCGTCGCAAAGAGATAAATTAAAACAATAATCCAATCTATAAGCTGCATAGTGTAAATTTAGGTTATTTTATTTAAAGTTTGGTTGTGAGGATTTTCTGTGTTAAAACTTCAGTCGTCTAAACAGTGGATAAGTCAGTTATCTCAAGTTAATGATGGGGTCCTATTAAGTTTATGGGTGCTTATGGGTGCTATTCTCCGCTTTACAAATTTGACCGCTAAACCCCCTTGGACTGATGAATTTGCTACCATGGTGTTTAGTTTAGGCAATGATTTTCGTTCCGTTCCTTTGAACATGGTTATTTCATTGGATGCTCTATTACAACCACTTCGTGTTAATGGGGACGCAGGAATTAATGATGTTGTTTCGTTACTACTACAAGAAGATAATCATCCACCGTTGTATTTTGTTTTAGTTCATTTATGGGTTAACTTATTTCAAAATGTGGGGGAATATGTTGATATTGGTGTCATGCGATCGCTTCCTGCTTTTTTAGGCGTTTTATCTATTCCTGCCATCTATTTTTTAGGAAAAATTGCCTTTCATTCTCGTTTAATTGGACAAATTAGTGCAGCTTTAATGGCAGTTTCTCCTTTTGGTATTTTCTTAGCACAAGAAGCTCGTCACTATACACTGAGTATTTTATTTGTTATAGCTTCTTTACTATGTTTAATTATTACCCTAAGACATATCTATAATCAATCTCTTATCCCTTTATACTTAGTATTTAGTTGGATCTTAATTAATGGTTTCGGTTTATCAGTTCATTACTTTTTTGTTTTAACCCTATTATCAGAAGCCATTACGTTAGTTCTTCTTGTCTATGCTAAATTTAAACACAACTCCTTAAAGTTAAGCAAAAGAAATTTAATCCGCATTACTGCTGTATTTTTAGGAACAATAATCACAGGTTTAGCCTGGATATTGTTAGTTATTCCTCAAGGTTATGGTAATAATATGATTACCTGGATTCACCCTTTAAGTCATATTTTATACGCCATTAGCCCTCCATTTCAGTTATTGGCTGTCTGGGTTCCTATGATTTCTTTATTACCAGTAGAATCTGATTCTATTCCTGTTGTTATTCTTTCTGGTCTCATTTTACTATTATTTTTTATTTGGTTAATTCCTTATAGTATTAGAGGTATAAAAAAGGGATTAAAGTCCAATCAATTTCGTGTCTCGCTGTTAATTTTAATGACATTTATTAGTGGGGTTATTGCCTTATTTATGATGATAACCTATGTCATCGGCGTTGATTTAACCCGTGCTGCACGATATAGTTTCACTTATTTTCCTGCTGTCATAGTTTTAGTGGGGGCAAGTTTAGGAATCCTCTGGAATCAGATTAAACAAGAAAACAAAAAATTGCAAGATAAAGAAACAATTAATCCTCTAATTTTACTGAAAAAATTATATAACAAATTAAATTGTAACGGTCAATTAGCTTTCTATGCAGTGTGGTTTATGGGATTTTTAGGAGCCCTTACTGTTATCACTAATTTAGGGTATCAAAAATATTATCGTCCCGAACAATTAATATCTGTAATTGAAGATAATTCCTCTAAACCTGTTCTCATTGCTACCACCCACAAAAGTTTAGTCCAGGTAGGAGAAATGATGGGTATAGGGTTAGAATTAAACAAAAAAAATGAATTGAAAAATGTTTCTTTTTTGTTAGTTAATCAAACCCAAGAAAATGATCCTCAAGTCACTAAAATACTTAAAGAAAAAGTTGAAAATATGTCAGAACCATTAGAACTCTGGACAGTTAATTTCAATCCAGAAGTCGAGTTAAATAATTGTACTATAAGTCAGAAACAATATCCTTATATTGATGGTTATGGATACCAAAGATATCTATGTAATTGAGTAAGACAAATAAGGGCATAATAATATGCCCCTACAAAAACATATTTTAGGTTTTGACACCGTTAAGGTTGTGGAAACTGTCGGCTATATACCTCTTCTTCTTTTTCTGTTTCTACTTTGAGATTAGAACGAGGATAAGACACACATAACAGAGCATAACCCTCTTCTTTTAACTCAGGACCTAAACCCATCCCGTCACTTTGATCAACTTTGCCTTCTAGGATTTTTCCTGCACAGGTGGTACAAACTCCTGCTTCACAAGATAAGGGTAACTCAAGACCAGCCTCTTTAGCTACAGCTAAGACAGTTTTGTCTTCAGGAACTTCAATGGTTTGGGTGGTTCCTTGATGATTAATTTCAACAGTATAAATGTTTGGCATAATTACCGTAAGACTTGATAAGCTTTCCTTGATCTAATTTATCTTGATCAGGGAACTCTTGGCTATTGTTAAGAAATATGGCTAAATTTAAAGCTTGATTGCAATTTTAGGAATTCCCTGACATTGACCCCCAAGAGAATGTTACGTTTGAGCAACGTTAAATTTAGGGCAATCAGGGAACGTTTATGTATAAGAAGAATACAGATAAAGATTTTGTCAGTGCTGCTTTAACGGCTGGTTTAGGTGCAGGTATTGTTACCTCCTTCGCAGTAGGGCAAGGACAAAATCCATTTTTAGCTTTAGGGATAACTGTTTTTGCTGCTGTCTGTGGTGTTATTTGTCATCAATTTGATTTAATTTAATGCAAAGGTTAGAGTAAAAGTAGCAAGATCATAGCATCTCATTTTTGCAAAGAAATTATCATTTTGACTGTTGAAATACCGAACAGAAAAAAGTTAAAATTTGCTCAAAATCATCTTTTTGGGATGCTACTTGTCCATCAAACTGTAGGTTTTTTCTCAATCTTGTTAGATATTCAAATGATTGAGGCAGGAGTTAGATGTACCTCATGAGTCCGGGAAACGTTATATGATAATTTTCTATCTAAAAAATCGATAGATAAGCATTGTTATCCAGATAGTTCCAGATGTTAATAAGATAGCAAAAAGAGAAGGATTAAAACCATTGACAAACATTATTCCTCCTAAAATTCCTAATTCACTTGTTAGTAATAAGTTCATAATACTAAATCTTTTTTTGATTCCTCTTTGTTCAAAACCATCAAATGTATGAAAAATAGTCCAAGTTGTTCCAAACAAAAGGAAAGCAAAAATTAAAGGGTTAACAAAATTTATAGGTATCCAAAAACAATTTACTAAAGTTAAAAATATGCGAAAATAGGGAGGTTTATTAGGATAAATTTTGCAGCCAACAATATCAAAATCACCCTTATTTTTATTGATAACTCCTGCTAAAGTATTTCCTTTCATCTGGGAATATTCTAATCTTCCTTGTCCATTTTTATTAACTCGTAATCCATAAGATTTATTATCATAGATTCGACAGGAACGAATCGTAGGGTTACTTGCTTGATCAATGTCTATTCCTGATGAATTATTACGATAAATATCGCAATATTCAATCAGTCCTAAGCTATTTTCTTTGATACAAATTCCACGCCATTTTCCATCATAAATACGACATAAACGAATAGTTGGATTACTTTCATTACTAATATAAATTCCTTGATAAATATTGCCATAAATATTACAATCTTCTATAATTCCTTGTGCTTTTCCTCTAATACAAATTCCACGCCATTTTCCATCATAAATACGACAGGAACGAATAGTAGGGTTACTTGCTTGATAAATATCGATTCCTGAAGAATTATTACGATAAATATCGCAATATTCAATCAATCCTAGGCTATTTCCTTTTATCCAAATCCCATTACTTTTTCCATCATAAATACGACAGGAACGAATGGCAGGATTACTTTTAGTAGCAATAGAAATTCCTTGATAAGTATTCCCATAAATATCACAATCTTCTATAATTCCTTGTCCTTTTTCTGTAATCCAAATCCCATTACTTTTTCCATCATAAATACGACAGGAACGGATAGTAGGATTACTTTCATTAGCGATACAAATTCCCTCATAAGTATTCCCATAAATATCACAATCTTCTATGGTTCCTTGTGCCTTTTCTGTAATAGAAATTCCATGCTCTTTGCCGTCATAAATACGACAGTAGCGAAGGGTGGGATTACTTTCAGTAGTAATACAAATTCCTTGATAAGTATTACTATAAATATCACAATCTTTTATGACTCCTTGTGCTTTTTCTTTAATCCAAATCCCACTCTCTTTTCCATCATAAATATGACAAGAAAGAATAATCGGATTACTTCCGTCTTCAATATCAATTCCCCGATAATTATTATTATAAATATCACAATATTCTATGCTTCCTTGTGCCTTTTCTTTAATCCAAATCCCACTCTGTTTCCCATCATAAATACGACAAGAGCAAATAGTCGGATTACTTTCTTGTTCAATCTGAATTCCTGAATAAGTATTACTATAAATTTCACAATCTTCTATGGTTCCTTGACCCTTTTTTTTAATCCAAATCCCACTCTGTTTTCCATCATAAATACGACAAGAGCGAACAGTAGGATTACTTCCGTTTTCAATATCAATTCCCCGATAATTATTATTATAAATATCACAATCTTCTATAGTTCCTTGTGCTTTTTCTTTAATCCAAATCCCACTCTGTTCCCCATCATAAATACGACAAGAGCGAATAGTCGGATTACTTTCTTGTTCGATCTGAATTCCTGAATAAGTATTACTATAAATTTCACAGTTTTCTATGGTTCCTTGACCATTTTATTTAATCCAAATGCCACTTTGTTTCCCATCATAAATACGACAAGAACGGATAGTCGGATTACTTTCTTGATTAATATAAATACCTGGAGAAGCGTTTCCGTAAATATCACAATCTTCTATGATTCCTTGACCATTTTCTGTAATGCAAATGCCACTTTGTTTACCATCATAAATGCGAGAAGAACGGATAGTCGGATTACTTTCTTGGTCTATGTAAATCCCCTGAGAATCATTACCATAAATCTCACAATTTTCTACTATTCCTTGTGCCTTCTCATTTATGTAAATACCATTAGTTTTTCCATCATGAATGCGACAAGAACGAATAGTCGGATTACTTTCTTGTTCGATCTTAATTCCTTGATAATTATTTCCATAAATTTCACAATCTTCTATGGTCCCTTGTGCTTTTTCTTGAATCCAAATCCCATTCTCTTGATTATCATAAATATGACAGGAGCGAATGTTAGGATTACTTTCATTATTAATATAAATACCTGGATAAGCGTTTCCGTAAATATGACAATTTTCTATGGTTCCTTGTGCTTTTTCTTGAATACAAATCCCATTCTGTTGATTATCATAAATATGACAGGATAGAATGGTGGGAGCACTTTCTCTATTGATGTAAATAGCTGGATGAGTATTACCGAAAATATGACAATTTTCTATGATCCCTTTTCCATTTCCTTTAATAGAAATGCCATTAGTGCAATCATATATGCGACAACAACGGATGGTAGGATTACTTTCATTATTGATATAAATACCTGGAGAAGAATTCCCATTAATCTCACAATCTTCTATTATTCCTTGGCTATTTTGTGTGATAGAAAGTCCATTACTTTTCCCATCATAAATATTACAAGAGCGAATAGTGGGATTACTTTCTTTGTTGATCCAAATTCCAACAGAAGCATTATTATAAATCTCACAGTTTTCGATAGTAGCTTGTGCCTTATCTGTAATGGTGATTCCCACAGAACTACTATCATGAATTTTACATCTCCGAATCACTGGATTAGTTTGAGAACCTTTAATAAAAATAGAAGTGATATCGCAATCTTCTAAAACTAACTTTCCTTGAAAAATATTAACAGTTAAACAGTTCTCACTGTCTAATAATTTCCTCAAAGTTAAACCACGAACAATGGCATGATTTGTTTCCATTGAAAGACAATAATCAGCAGGACTTTCAACAATAATTTCTCCTTCTCCCTCACCAATCAGTTTAAGGGGTTTATCAATGATAATAGTTTCTCGATATAAACCTGGACGAATAGTAATTTCTGTATCAGGTAAAGCATTATTAATGGCTTCCGAAATCGAAGTAAAGTCACCATTTCCTAATAGATCAACAATCATCACTCCCCCCATTAAATTCCTCTTTTCAAGGACAAAAAAACCGTAATCTTTGAGAAATTCCAGTTTAACTCAATTATCTCCTTTTCATCTTGTTACCTGAACGTGATATTATTACTCCTGGTTTGCTATGAGACGTTTTATAGCAAGGCGGACAGACAATAAAAAAAGCTGTGGAACCTTTGTCAAGACTTCTGCAGTATTTTTGATTAAATTCCGTCAAAACCCAAAAACTTGATTAGTCTTGTCTTTTAATCAAGGATAACCCAGTCTAATCAAACCCTGTAAGTGTATGCCATTGATTGAGTCTGCCCCCCAACCAGCCGAAACAGTAAGCCAAAGTGATTCCATGAAAGACTATTATCAACTGCAGCGTGTTCTGTTGCTGTTGAGTTTAGTGTTCACGGGAATTATTTTTGTATCCGTTTGGATTTTCTACTCCCTAAACTTAGCCCTCAACTATCTTTTAGGGGCTTGTGTGGGCATTTTTTACCTAAAACTGCTTGCAGGAGAAGTCGAAAAAATCGGCACATCCAAACAACGGGTTGGCACTAAAGGACTAGCCCTATTTGCTGCTATGATTATCCTGGCCTGTCAATGGCAACAACTGCAAATTGTTCCAGTTTTTCTGGGATTTTTGACTTATAAAGTCGCCATAATCGCCTACACCCTTCAAAGTGTGATGGTTCCCCAACCAAAAAGCGATTAAAAAGCCATTTCGTAACCAGATTCCGTAAATTCCACCCATGACAATGTTAGATGGTTTACGCATTTTAGACACCTTGCCCCTTGCCTCCTTGGAAGTGGGTAAACATTGGTATTGGGAGATAGGCAATTTAAAACTACATGGACAAGTCTTCCTGGCTTCCTGGTTTGTTATTGCCTTGTTGGTGATTGCCTCCTTGTTAGCAACCCGTAACATTCAACGGGTGCCAAGTGGGATGCAAAACTTCATGGAGTATGTCCTCGAATTTTTACGAGACTTAGCCAAAAACCAACTAGGAGAAAAACATTATCGGCCTTGGTTGCCCTTCATTGGGACCTTGTTTTTGTTTATTTTTGTCTCTAACTGGTCAGGGGCCTTAATTCCTTGGAAATTAATTGAAATTCCAGAAAGTGAATTAGCTGCGCCAACCAACGACATTAATACAACCGTAGCCTTAGCTCTCCTAACCTCCCTAGCCTACTTCTATGCAGGGTTCAGTAAGAAAGGATTAGGGTATTTTGCCAATTATATCCAACCCATTCCCATTCTCTTACCCATCAAAATTTTAGAAGACTTTACCAAGCCCCTCTCCCTAAGTTTCCGTTTGTTTGGAAACATCTTGGCTGATGAATTGGTGGTAGCGGTGCTTGTATTTTTAGTCCCCTTATTTGTGCCATTACCCCTAATGGCTTTAGGATTATTTACCAGTGCCATTCAAGCCCTAGTATTTGCCACCTTAGCCGGTGCATACATTCATGAGGCCATTGAATCAGAAGAGGAAGAAGAACACGCTTAATCCTAAAAGCTTTCGGTGGTTGAATATCAGTTGAACAAAAATGACCAAAACGTAAGACAATAACAAAGAAGTTGTACAGAAGAAAGTTAAATCCATAACCTTCTCTGACAGTTTCAGACCTTACGGATTGGCAGTTCTCAAAAGTTCGCCATCGTATCTGGAGACTTCGCGCGCTCTTAAATTTTAAGCTGACAACTAGCTTGCAATTTGTACTATCAATAAAATCGAGGAAGAATTAACATGAATCCCACCATTGCTGCTGCTTCTGTTATTGCTGCTGCCCTAGCTGTTGGTTTAGCTGCTATCGGTCCTGGTATTGGTCAAGGAAACGCATCCGGTCAGGCTGTTTCTGGGATTGCTCGCCAACCCGAAGCTGAAGGAAAAATTCGGGGAACCTTACTCTTAACCTTAGCGTTCATGGAATCTTTAACCATCTATGGTCTGGTTATCTCTCTTGTTCTCTTATTCGCTAACCCCTTCTCCTAAGACTTAAGCGGATGGGTAGAGACAGTGATCTGACTGTCTCTACAACAAACAAGTGTTAACGAGATTGAAGAGGTAGATGGGTAAACCATGTTTGATTTTGATGCAACTTTGCCCGTAATGGCTCTACAGTTTGTTCTGTTAGCCATCATTCTCAATGCCATCTTTTATAAACCCTTAAATAAGGTTTTAGACGAACGGGCAGACTATATTCGTCAACAGGAAGGTGGTGGAGAAGAACAATTGGCCCAAGCCAAAGAACTTGCGGTTCAATACGAAAAACAATTAGCAGACGCTCGTAAACAGTCTCAAGACATTGTGGCGACAGCGCAAGCCGAAGCTAGGCAAATCGCCTCCGAAGCAGTTGCCAAAGCGCAAAAAGAAGCCATTGCCAAAAAAGAAGCGGCTGCTCAAGAAATTGAACAGCAACGTCAAGAAGCCCTAAAAACCCTAGAACAACAGGTTGAAACCTTAAGCCGTCAAATTCTAGAAAAATTGTTAGGGCCAGAACTTGTCAAATAAAAATGCCGTCCGTTGAGTGATAAACCGGTATGATCGATCCTTTTTTATTATTAGCCACTGAAAGTCATGCCGAAGGGGAAGCCTTAATTAGTTTCCACTTCGACTTCTTAGAAAGTAACATCCTTAATTTAGCGATTCTTGTCGGCATTTTGGTGTTTTACGGACGTAAAGCGATAGGAAATATCCTCAGCGAAAGGCGTAACCAAATTGCCCAAGCCATTCAAGAAGCTGAAGAAAGACAACGTAGTGCAGCAACGGCCTTAGCTAAGGAAAAAGAAAAATTAGCTCAAGCCGAAAAAGAAGCAGAACGTATTCGTCAAGCTGCCACGGAAAGAGCCAAAACGGTTAAAACCGAAATTGCAGCACAATGTGAGCGAGACATTGCTCGTCTCAAAGAAACCGCAGCCGCCGATCTCTCCTCCGAGCAAGAAAGGGTGATCGCCCAACTGAAAAAACAAATTGCCGAACAAGCCGTCATGAGAGCAGAAAATCAACTCAAAGCGCAAGTTGATAACAACACTCAACAACGGCTGATTGATCGTAGTATTACTCAGTTAGGAGGTTAAACCGTGAAAGGATCACTCTTTAGTTCAGAAATTGCTGAACCCTATGCTCAAGCGTTGATGTCCTTAGCTGAGTCTCACGACATTACCCGTTCCATTGGAGAAGACTGTCGCAGCATTTTAGAACTTCTCGAAGACTCAAAAGAGTTAAGAGGGTTTATTAGCTCTCCTGTGGTAAAAAATGAAGACAAAAGAGCAGTCTTGAATCGGGTACTGGGAGATGACATCCACCATTATTTGCGCAACTTCATCATGCTGTTGGTAGATAAAGGAAGAGTGGTTTTTCTAGAAGCCATTTGTGAACAATACTTGGCTCTACTCAGAAAAGTCACTAACACGGTTCTCGCTGAAGTAACCGCCTCAACAGAGTTGAGTGATAAACAGCGTAGTGCTGTTATTGATAAGATCAAATCCTTAACCGGGGCCGAATCAGTCGAGATAAAAACAGATAATGACCCCGACTTAATCGGGGGTGTCATTATCAAAGTTGGCTCTCAAGTCTTTGATGCTAGTTTGCGCGGACAGTTACGCCGCATTAGCGTCAGTCTTGGTGCAGTTTCATAATCCTATCCCATTGTAATTCATTCAATTGCTAAAAAGATCCCACTATGGTTAGTATCAGACCTGACGAAATCAGCAGTATTATTCGCCAACAAATTGAGTCCTACGACCAAAGCGTTCAAGTCTCTAGTGTCGGAACCGTTCTCCAAGTTGGGGACGGAACCGCCCGTATTTACGGCTTAGAACAGTGCATGGCCGGAGAACTATTAGAATTTGAAGATGGAACCATTGGTATTGCCCTCAACTTAGAAGAAGATAATGTTGGGGCTGTGTTAATGGGGACAGGTTTCGGTATCCAAGAAGGTAGTACCGTTAAAGCTACCGGAAAAATTGCCCAGGTTCCCGTTGGGGATGCCATGGTAGGTAGGGTGGTAGACTCCCTTGGTCGTCCCATCGATGGCAAAGGAGATATCAATACCAGCGAAACCCGTTTAATTGAATCCCCTGCTCCTGGTATCATCGCTCGGAAATCTGTATGTGAGCCGATGCAAACCGGGATTACTGCTATCGATGCGATGATTCCCATCGGTAGAGGTCAACGAGAGTTAATCATTGGTGACCGTAAGACAGGAAAAACAGCGATCGCTATTGACACCATCATTAACCAGAAGTCAGAAGACGTAATCTGTGTTTATGTGGCCATCGGTCAAAAGGCTTCCACCGTTGCACAGGTGATCGGAACCCTTGAAGAAAAAGGTGCAATGGATTACACCATCGTCGTTGCTGCTAATGCCAATGACCCTGCTACCTTACAGTATCTTGCTCCCTACACCGGTGCAACCCTAGCAGAATACTTTATGTACAAAGGGAAAGCCACCTTGGTAATCTATGATGATTTATCCAAGCAAGCTCAAGCCTATCGTCAATTATCCTTGTTACTGAAACGGCCACCAGGACGCGAAGCTTATCCTGGAGACGTTTTCTACATCCACTCTCGCTTATTAGAACGGGCTGCAAAATTAAGTGATGCCCTCGGTGAGGGTAGTATGACTGCCTTACCTATCATTGAAACCCAAGCAGGGGACGTATCTGCTTACATTCCCACCAACGTTATTTCCATCACCGATGGACAGATTTTCCTCTCCAGTGACTTATTTAATGCAGGTTTCCGTCCTGCCATTAATGCAGGGGTTTCCGTAAGTCGAGTTGGCTCTGCGGCTCAAACTAAAGCCATGAAACAGGTGGCAGGTAAGCTCAAGTTAGAATTGGCGCAATTTGCTGAGTTGGAAGCGTTCTCTCAATTTGCCTCTGACTTAGATGCTGCAACCCAGGCTCAACTGGCACGGGGTCAACGGTTACGTCAAATCCTCAAACAGCCTGAAAATTCTCCCTTATCGGTATGGGAACAAGTGGCCATCTCTTATGCAGGACTTAATGGCTACATTGACGAGGTGCCTGTGGATAAAGCCACCGAGTTTGCTGCTGGTTTACGGGAATATATTGCCACCAGTAAGCCCAAATATCCTGAAATCATCAAGAGTGAGAAAAAACTCACCGATGAGGCAGAAAGCTTACTAAAAGAAGCTATTGCTGAATACAAACAAGCCTTTAGTGCTTAGTAATGTCGAGTTGTTTTGTCAGTGATCTTCAGGGGATCACTGACTTCACAGTAGAACTAAAGTATTAATTTAAAATACCCCCCACATTATGGCTAATCTTAAAGCGATTCGTGATCGCATTCAGTCGGTCAAAAATACCAAAAAAATTACTGAAGCCATGCGTCTGGTGGCCGCCGCTAAAGTTCGTCGCGCCCAAGAACAGGTTATTGCCACTCGTCCTTTTGCTGATGCCTTAGCCAATGTTCTCTTCAATTTACTGAACCGTTTGAAGTACGGGGATGTTAATTTACCCCTATTAGAACAAAGAACCGTCAAAACCGTTGCTATCGTGGTTGTATCAGGTGATAGGGGTTTGTGTGGCGGTTATAATAGTTATGTCATTCGTCGGGCTGAACAACGCATCAAAGAGTTAAATAGTCAAGGTATTGGTTATCGTTTAATTACGGTTGGACGCAAAGCCACCCAATACTTCTCCCGTCGAGATGCCCCCATTGAACGGAAATATACGGGACTAAATCAGATTCCAACGGCGGATGAAGCGGCTAGCATTGCGGATGAACTGCTTTCTTTGTTTCTCTCGGAAACAGTGGACCGCGTCGAGTTAATTTATACTCGTTTTGTCTCCTTAATTAGTTCTCGCCCTGTGGTACAAACTCTGGCTCCTTTAACCATGCAGGGATTAGAAACCGAAGATGATGAGATATTCCGTTTAATTACCCGTGAAGGTAAATTGAGCGTTGAACGAGAAGCCGTGACTCAGACAGTTACAAGTTTTCCCCAAGATATGATCTTTGAACAAGATCCGGTACAAATCTTGGATGCTCTGTTACCTTTGTACATCAACAACCAGTTACTCAGAGCGTTGCAGGAGTCTGCCGCTAGTGAATTAGCTGCGAGAATGACGGCTATGAGTAATGCGAGTGATAATGCTGGTCAGTTGATTGGAACCTTAACTTTATCTTATAACAAAGCTCGTCAGGCAGCTATTACTCAACAGTTAATGGAGGTTGTAGCTGGTGCCAATGCTTTGTAATCTGTCATTTTTTTAATCTATATGAGGCGTTTAGAGGCTATCTAAACGCTTTTTTCATGGCAGGAACTCATACCAGCCCCTCCTATCACTTGATGTCCAAGAGAAGACTAATTCTCAAGTATCAGCATCCCTTGAAACGTCAACCACCCCTAAGTGTAAGCAATTAAGCTTGTTTTAGGGAATCCCCGCGCTAGAAGACGCGGGGAGGATGTCAAATTATGTTCTAGAGATTATATTGAAAATGTCTATCAATATCTTCTTAGAGTGCGCCGGTAGTAGCTAATCCTAAGATAACACCAGCACCTAAAATGTGGCCGAAGCTAGTCGTTCCTAGTAATGCACCCAAACCCATACCACCGAACATGGGAGAAGCAGGTAAACCAGGTCCTTCGCTTTGTTTGGCAATAGTAAGTTTACCAAAGGCAATAGCGAAAACATTGCAAACGATCATAATCATCGCAATTTTGGGACTCCATTCAACGGTGGTAGGAACCGCAGATGCTGCTAAAAGAAGGGTAGAATACATCAAACTTAAATTCTCCTAGAAATAAGGGATATTAAGTCTTTAATCTTAGAAGGTTAACCGCCTCGTCTCAATATTGATGTTGCAATACTTAACGAAAAAAAATTTTTGCCGTAAATTATCGATAAATTTTGCTGGAAAGGAGATTTATCTGCTATGATAATATACTGTGCCTTGGAGAGGTGGCTGAGTGGTTGAAAGCGGCTCCCTGCTAAGGAGTTATGGGGTAACACCCATCGAGGGTTCGAATCCCTCCCTCTCCGTTTTTCAATCATCGGTTATAGGTCTTTTTTTCTTCTGTCAATATTTTCTCAAATTAAATCTTGATTAACTTAAAGGATGCTTGCTTTTTGTCCTAATGGTGAATATTGGAAGGAAAAGTAAAGCTGCTGATAATTGTAAAAAGCGAGTGCGTAATTCTCAATCGCCTTCAGAATGTAAGACGCACTCAAGACAACAAATTCCTGGGAAAAAAGGGTGTCCACGTTTTAAGAAAAATACTCGTTCTGTAGAGTATAAAACCAGTGGATGGAAACTTTAATCTTTGATTTAGTGGTGGGTTTGTGACCTCCATAGAATTCGCTACAATCTAAAATAATATAACCTCTACTAATTCAAATCATTACTTGTGAAAGCTTCACAAATCCTCATTGCTGAATTTGACCCCATTGACACCGCCTTAGCCGATATTAAAGCGGGCCGTGCTATTATCGTCGTAGATGACGAAAACCGTGAAAATGAAGGGGATATCATTTGCGCTGCCCAATTTGCAACCCCTAACATGATTAATTTCATGGCTGTCGAAGCCAGAGGACTGATTTGTTTAGCCATGAACGGACAAAGGTTGGACGAGTTGGATCTTCCCCTGATGGTGACAAAAAACACCGACAGCAATCAAACAGCTTTCACCGTTAGTATTGATGCCTCACCCCATCTCGGAGTCTCTACTGGTATCTCCGCAGAAGATAGGGCCCGCACCATCCAAGTCGCTATTAATCCCAACACCCAACCCGACGATTTAACTCGTCCTGGCCATATTTTTCCCATTCGAGCTAAAGTAGGGGGAGTCCTCAAACGTGCAGGCCATACCGAAGCCGCAGTAGACTTAGCCAGACTCGCTGGACTTTACCCCGCAGGAGTCATCTGTGAGATCCAAAACCCTGACGGTTCGATGGCTCGACTACCTCAACTCTTTGATTATGCAAAAAAACATAAACTAAAACTAATTAGTATTGCTGATCTGATTAGTTATCGTCTGCAACACGATCGCTTTGTCTATCGAGAAACGGTGTGTCAGTTTCCCAGTCAGTTTGGCTCATTCCAACTCTATGCTTATCGTAACGTTTTAGATGATACCGAACACGTTGCTATTGTCAAAGGCGATCCCAGTCAGTTTAGGGAGCATCCTGTTATGGTACGGATGCACTCAGAATGTTTAACAGGGGACGCATTAGGATCATTACGATGTGACTGTAGAATGCAGCTACAAACTGCCTTGCAAATGATAGAAAAAGCAGGTTCGGGAGTTGTGGTTTATTTGAGACAAGAAGGCCGAGGGATCGGATTAGTTAATAAATTAAAAGCCTATTCTTTGCAAGATATGGGACTAGATACCGTAGAAGCCAACGAAAAATTAGGGTTTCCTGCTGATTTAAGGGACTATGGAATGGGGGCCCAAATGCTCAATGATTTAGGGGTTAAAAAAATCAAATTAATTACCAATAACCCCCGAAAAATTGCTGGATTAAAAGGCTATGGTTTAGAAGTAGTGGAACGGCTTCCTTTATTAATTGAACCTAATAATTACAATTCCAGTTATTTAGCTACCAAAGCAGAAAAATTAGGTCATTTATTCCTACAAAGCTATTTAGTTACCATTGCCATTGACTGGAAAACTGAAAACACTTCAGTAACTGAAAGATATAAGAATTTAGAACAAGTGCGCAAACTAAGTCGTTCAGTTCAATTATTATTACAGGAAGAAGCTAGACCAGTGGCGATCGCCTTATTTGAACAACCTTCTTTAATCTTTCATTTAGGGTTTGAACAACCGGAAATGGTGGAGGATTATTGGTATAAAAATATGAATCATCCCTATGTTCAATCGATCATTAATATTATGGATACTTTAGTCACTTGGTCAAATATTAAATGCTTAGAATTTTTAGTTTCATCAGGAGATGATCCCATGTTAGGTTTACAGGTCAAATTAGATCGCTGTACCTTTTCTTTGAATAAGAAACCTTCTCAATGTACTCTTCCTTGGGAAAGACAAATTATTTATAGTTTTACGGAAAACAAACTTAATAATCAAGATGAGTTATAATCAATTACTAACTAATAAAAATTAGGTAAAATCTGAATAAAAGAGTTGGAAAGTTAAATAGTTGTTAAAATATGTTCTATAATCGTCGTCAATTTTTGATAAGTACAGGGGGATTAGTTGGCATTAGTATAGCTGCTATTAGCCATAAAATCTTTAGTCAATCTCAAACCTATAGCAATCAAAATGTAGATCCTATTAATCTACAACCATCTCCCATTAAGCAACCAGTTTCTATTGCCCCAGATGGTTTATTTGCTCCCCTCAAAGGAGATGTTAGGGTTGTTATTATTAGTGATTTAAACAGTCAATATGGGTCAACAGATTATGAACCAGAAGTGGATAAAGCTATCTCGTTAATTCCCCAATGGAAACCTGAATTAGTATTATGTGGAGGGGATATGGTAGCCGGTCAAAAAAGGTCATTAACCAAGCAACAAATAGAGGCAATGTGGTCAGCTTTTGATGTGCATATCGCCGCCCCTTTAAGACAAGCTAAAATACCCTTTGGCTTGACCATTGGTAACCATGATGGTTCCGGTTCAATAAGCAGGGGAAAATATAGTTTTGAACAAGAAAGAAACCTTGCTTCTGCCTATTGGAATAATCCTAATCACAAACCAGGATTAAAGTTTATTGATAAAGCTAATTTCCCCTTTTATTACAGTTTTAAACAACAGGATATCTTTTACTTGGTTTGGGATGCTTCAACCCATATTATTGACCAAAACCAATTAACCTGGGTCGAAAATAGTTTAAATAGTTCAGAAGCAAAACAAGCCAAACTACGCCTGGCCATTGGACACCTTCCCCTTTATCCTGTAGCTGTGGGAAGAGATAGCGGGGGTAACTATATGGCCAAGGGAGAACAACTGCAAAGTCTCCTAGAAAAATATGATGTGCATACTTATATTAGTGGTCATCATCATGCTTATTATGCAGGCAAAAAAGGACAATTAGAATTACTTTATAGTGGTGCATTAGGAGGGGGTCCTCGTAAGCTGTTGCATAGTAATTTACCACCACAAAAAACCCTCACTGTTGTTGATATTTCTTTAACTTCAGAAGAAACGATTTATACAACATACAACATGAAAAATTTACAAGTTATTGATATCAAAACTTTACCTAAGTCGATTGGTACAATTGTCAGAAGAGATTTATCTTAATTAGAAAAGTGTGAAAATTGATAAGTATTGTGAACAGAGATAGGTAATTATTTGTGCATGGGTATCCTTATCAATATTCATACCCGTTCTCTAATTCTCGCCAACTAACTTGGTCTAGTTAGGATCTCTACTCGCATATTTTATGATGAAATTTTTAAGAATATTATTACTAAAAAACTCACATAAAGGATTTACCCTGATCGAATTAATGATTGTCGTCATTATAACTGGACTACTTGCAGCTATCAGTATTCCACAATTATTTGGTATGGTAAGTAAAGCCAGAGAAACGGAAGTCCAAAATCAAATTGCTAGTCTTATCCATGCTGAAAATGCCTATTATCTCGAACATGGAAAGTTTGCGAAAATTACTAACAAACAAATGAGAGACAATGCACATGGTTTAGACATCGTTATAGATAATGATAAATACAACATTCGGACTACCCTAGCACAGAATTATAATGCAGTTAGAATCAAAGCCACCGCACTAAAAGACTATGATCAAGAGTTAAAAAATTACACTGCCGGGTTACACTATTCGGGGACAGCGTTTGCGTCCATTATCTGTCAAACCCACCACCCAGGAGGAGATATCAACTTCATTGTCCAATTTTCCCTCTCTGGTAATCAACCGAACATAAGGTGTGATTTAGCCAAAACTAGAGAAATCAAATAGCATAGAGCGTAATCTGATCATGTTACATCTTGAAATTAAAAAAGTGGGATAGAATCAGATCATCGATAATGCAAGTTAGAGAAAGTTATGCTTAAGCAATTAATCAGATATCGACAGGCTTCTCTCTCTTGGTCTGTGGTGTGTACGGTAGCATTGAGTTTATGGGGAACGCCCTCCATAGCTGGTGATCCTTTCCGTAGTAGTAACCCCCGTCCCATTGGAGATAATACAGAAGCCGCCTTTGTAGAAATATTTAAAAATGGCAATTATTTGCAAGCCACAGATTATTTAGAACAAGCCATCCAAACGGAAACCGATGAACCCTTAGCATACGCCATCAAAGCTTCTCTGGCCTATTCTAACGGGGAATGGGATGTCATGAAAACCTCAGCCGATAAAACCTTAGCAGTGGCGGAAAAACTAACCACCACTGATCCTTTGCGGGGTAATTTATATCAGGCAGTTGGGCACTTCTTACAAGGGGCTCATGAGTTTAAAAATAAGAGTCCTTTAGGGGCACTTAATAAATTACAACTGGTGCTTGAATATCTCGACAAAGCTGAAGCGATCGCCCCTCATGATCCAGAATTAAACTTACTAAAAGGCTATCTCGATTTAATTTTGTCCGTTAATCTACCTTTTTCCTCCCCAGAAGATGCTATCACCCGCTTTGAAAAATATGCAGCCCCTAATTACATGGTCGATCGAGCATTATTTGCTGCTTATCGGGACTTAGATCAATATGATACTGCGATGGAATATATCGACCAAGCTTTAGCTAATAGTCCTGATAACCCAGAATTACAGTATTTTAAGGGACAAATATTACGGAAAAAAGGGAGAACCAAAGATGGTCAACCCAAAGATTTAGAATTGCTTCAAGAGGCGTATACTTACTTTGATCAAGCGATGAAAAAAGTTGATCAACTGCCCAAAGGGGTACAAACCCCTTTACGTCACGATCATGAGGTTGTACAACATGAAATAGAGAAATTAACACAAATGTCGGGAGAAGTCCCCAGCTAAAATCTCCTTAGCTAAAAATATACTTAGATTTAGCCGGGGATGAATCGCAACCAATAAATAAATCACGGAGTGTCGACGGTCTTTTCTAGATACACAAATGTTGTCATTTATATGTACCCGTTTCTATTTAAGTTATCGTCAAGGGAACATTTTTCCCGCCCCAACTCGTCTTCGCTGATGGTGTTGTCAATAATAGATCAATTGATGGCTATAATTGACAAAATACCCAGAAAACGATTTTTACTCTTGCTTTTCCCCATATTCTAGGGAATAATCCTCACACAAAAATGTTAAGCTTGATTATCTAAGTCTCTAAAAAGCATAAAGGCATATCATAGAAAAAAACAGGTTGGGAAGTTTAATAAATAATTAATAGCAACCTAGCCAAGAAATAGAGGACAATCGAGCAAGGCAGTAACAATTAGTGAGTAATCCTTAGACACTGTGAAAATTTTTCTATTATTAGCATCTTTATCGATCACTCAGGTACTGGGAGATATCCTCCTGAGTCGAGGAATGAAAGATTTCGTTGGATTCGATTTTTCGAGTCCAACGATTATTTTTTACTTAATTGCCCATATTTTAACCAATTATTGGATATTAATGGGTTTGGGAATTTTGGTGGTTTCTTTAAGTCTTTATCTTAGTGCAATTTCTAAGTTAGACCTTAGTTATGTTCTACCAATTCATGCCTCTAGTTATGTTTTAAATGGCCTCTTTGCTTGGGGTATTTTAGGAGAAGACATAACAGGAATGAGGTGGTTAAGCACTTTAGTTATTTCCTGTGGGGTTTTATTTGTAGGCTTGAGTGACAGTCAAACATCAAAGTTCTCTCCAGACTATAAAAATAACATAAAATCTAGAAATTTACCATTATTTTTTCTTCCTTTTAGTTTAGCAGTTTCTAAAACTTGGTTGGCAATTATAATTAGTTCTATTTCTGATGCCAGTGGAGATTTATTATTGGCTCTTGGCATGAAAAAAATAGGAGAACTTAAAGAATTTACTGTATTAGAAGTTGGCAAAATGGTGATTAAAGTAATAACCAATCCTGTTATTATTACAGGAATTACTTGTCAAGGAATTGCCTTTTTTAGTTTTATTTCTGTCCTAAGTTGGGCAGATATTAGCTTTGTTCGCCCTGCTACCGCCTTAACTTATGTCATTAGTATGTTAGGAGCAAAATTAATTCTTAAAGAAGATATCAAAGAACGAAAATTATGGGGAATTATGTTGATTGGTTTTGGCGTATTTTTGCATCGTTAATCTATAAGCAAAATTGCGATATATTTCCTGTAAAAAAATTCAACTTCCTAAATTTTTTCTCAATTTATTAACATCTGCTGTCAATATTTTAATCATTCTTAATATTAAATTTTGTATTGAATATCATATCTTTAATGTTCCAAGGATGATAGAGTAAATGGCAATAGGTTGATTATAATCACAACCTTAACGGTTTATACTCAAAAAATAACTGGAGATAATTGCCCATGAGCCTACTTAACAAGTTTACTCGTTCTCTCAAAATTGTAGTAGTAACTTTTTCTGTTTTACTTTGTTTATTAGTCTCAAATGTAATGGCTGCTCAAGCATTTTGCTTAGAAGAAGGGCCAGTGACCATTACAAAAGGAAGTTTTGATTTCTCTACTAAAAATGATAGCCCTGAATTTACAGTTCGTTCAGCTATTGTTTCTTTACCAGAAGGGGAAAGTGGCAACATTGATGAGATTGTTATTACCGGACCTGATGGACAAAGAGAGTTTGGTTGTTTCAATATCAAAGGTGTCGCCAACGGGACGAACTTAATCTCAGACTGTGGTGGTCCTGCTGTTTTAAAAGCTGGAAATACCGTCTATCAAGCCAAAGGAAGTGGTTTTAACCCGGAAAGTGATATTACTAACTTTTCCATTAAACTTTGTGACACTTTTGCTGCGAAATAACCTTCTTAATTGCTGATAATAATTATCCGGCAAGGCAGTATTATAAAGATTGCTCAATAAACCTATTGTTCCTCTAACTATTTGTTGCTCTAACTATCTAGAAAAAGTCCTTCTAGATTATATATTTATTATCGAAATATTATTGAATAGACAATCTTATTTTCTGTCTATACGTGGTTATTGTTTGAGAGTCTCTATTGAGGAAGTATAACTTCCTCGATGGGGAAGGTTGTTGGAAAAGATAAATTCTGTATTGAGGAAAAATAGCCAGATGTCTCATGTAACAGAAAACACTAATGAAAAGATTTTTAGTGTTAACTTCATTGTCATTGCCATTTGTTTTGCTATCGCTTTATTAGGGTTTGGATATGTATTAGTTAAACTCCCAGAAATAACAGCAGAACAAATTAAAGTTTATCAAGAAGGGACTTGCATTACAGGGGGTTGGCGATACGGTTTAATTGTTACCCATGTTCTTACCTTTATTCTCATTCCCCTAGCTATGAGAATATTTTATCAGGCCTTAAACAACCTAAAACTGCCCCTAAAAACTATCTTTGCTTCTCAATTAGGACTTGCTTTGATTATGGTGTCCATTGCCTCTGAAATAGGCTGGCACGTCACTCAATGCTGGTATTATGAAAATGATTTTACCATGCTCAATTTTATGTTTTACTTCTTCTTGATTTCTGCCTTTGCATTATGGGCAGATGGATTAAGTAAAGAAACAACTTGGCTAACAAATTTAGTGAGTGTGGTTTTTGCCGTAAGTTTATTAGCTGTTTCGATTCTATATCCTATTGGTTATAAACTGCAAGATCCTAATCTAAAAGTCCCTATTTATATTGCCTTAACTGTCGTATTTGCTGTCCTGACGTATCGAGGATATAAACTCTTTCAGGATTGGAAAATTATCTTTTTTCCTATTTTTTCTGTTGGTGTTAATCTCTCATTTGTCTTTCTTCTAGATAAATTTGGTGGCGATCCTTTTCATCCGCAAGTTGTTTATAATGCTCTGTTTCATATTTTGCATGACTTTGGGGGAACTCAAGCAGGAGTCGCTATTTTTACTTGGATAGTTTACGAGCAAGGGATTCTTAACTACAGAAAAGAAATCGATAATTAATCCTCAAATTACCCACATTAAAATTATAAATTACGAGGTAAACAATGGACGCTTTTTGGGCAAATATTTATCCTTACGGACACTTATTGGTGGCTATTTTTGAGTTCATCCTCTTTCTCTTTGCTTATCCGTTTTTTAGAATATCGAGAAATTGGGCCATGATTGTCTTACCCATTGTCTTAGTTAGCACAATTTATGATAATCTAATTCTCTGGAGTGGCCGTTTTCTAGGGGAAGGCAATTTATTAGAAAACCTATCTCAAGTTAGGTTCTTTTTACATTATCTAGTCGTCCCTTTATTTATCGTTGTTGCTATTGAATTAGCTTATCGTTCTCAGGCAAAATGGGCCAATCAATTTATCAGAATATCATCCTGGTTATTAGCCTTCGGTTTAGCCATATTTGATATTATCAAAAACTTTATCGGATTAGAACTAAAGCCAGAAATATTTGGTCATCTTCTACGTTATGTTCCTTTAGAAACTCAGATACCAATCATCACAATTTTTGTTAATCTGTTTGTGTTGTTAGTTGGGATAGGAATTTGGGTTAGAACTAAAGATTGGCGTTGGTTATTGATTGGCTCTGTTGTTAGTTTAATCGGCAATGCACTCCCCTCTGCCCAATTTGGACCCCTTCCTGGTAGTGCTTCTGAAGCTATTTTAGCCTTGAGTTTATTATTAACTCAATATAACTTTGAGGATGATAGTGAGGAAGAAAAAACCACTGAACCGGATTATGCTGAAGGATGGCAATATGCAGAATATGATAATTATCAAATTTACTGGCAAGAAAAGGATAACTATCGAATCTATCAAACAGGAAGTCATAGACAAGGAAATTTTGTCAGAATTTATGCCCCAAAAACACCTAGTAAAAACCAAGGAAAAATCAAAGTCATTACTTACTTACATGGATTTTCTTTATGCTTACCAAAATTTTATGAAAAACACTTAGAGCAACTGGTAAATCAGGGTTTTTATGTCTTTTTTCCCGACTATCAAAAAAGTGATTATCCTGACTTCTATTCAGAAGATATTACCTACTTAGAAGAAAGTAAAAAGCCTCGTGCTACCTTGAAATATTGGTTATTTGGTAGTGCTATCTTTCTCATTCAATTAATTTTTCGGCGTGATGTTCGCAAACAAGAATTTAAAAAATTAACCGAAGAGGGAATCTTAAAAGGTTTAACATTGGCGTTGGGTACTATCTTCTTTATTGTGAGTGTTAATGTTGTTTATTTGTTCAGTCGTAGGTTTGGCAAAAACTTAGTGAGTATGATCACAACTGTCATTGAAAGTTTAAGAAGTACCCCTAAAGAATGGCTTGCTTTTTCAGTGCAGACAACCATAATTGGATGGAATACCTTATGCAAATATAGTCAAGAATCTGGCCAAGAATTAGACTTATCTAAACAAGAGATAGAGTTTTATGTATTTGGCCATTCTTTAGGAGGTCTTTTGGCACTTAGTTGGCCTTATTATTTGCAAGAAAATAAAGATCAAATACCAGAAAAATTTCATCTCCAACAGATTATCACAGGTGATCCTGCCCCCAACACAGCATTAGGTGTTCCTAAACTTGCTCTTTGGATTTTAGGCATTTTTCGTTTTCCTTTTGCTACCCAACCTTTAAAAATTGAAGAAACTGGAAAAGCATTAAACCTTCCTGTGGGTATTTTGCATGGCAATGATGATAAAATTGTCAAACCCACCGAATGGGTTAAACCTCCCTTATCCCAAGAAAAAGGAGCCTTCTTTTCTATTGCTTCTACAGAAAAGAATATCTACTTTTCTCAATCTAATCGACCTGAAGATTTAATTGCTAATCATAACCAATCTGTGACTAACACCACTTATTATAGTGATGGTTTTATGTCTAACTTTGGTGGAGTAAAAAAAGGACCCAATGCTTATAATTTTGAATATATTTGGCCTGCCCTTGACGCTGTTATTCTGAATCAAGTATCAGTCAATAAATTGAGTAATGGTCATGGATTTGAACTCGAAAACTTTGAGGTATTTAATGAACCTCAATAACTCGATTTTTCAAGCCTCTCCTCTCAATAGTCAGGGTTATTTCTAAGGGTTAAAATTCACCTAATCCAAGAAAAAACAAGTATTTATGCTTATCCCCCCTAGATTTAGGGGGTCTTTTATAATAAAAACTAAGTCTTTTAAAACAAACCATTAACATCTCATATAACCCAACCAAAAAATAACCCTAATGAGTTGAGGACTAGAAATAGATAGGAGGTTAAGACTATGAGACTCCTAAAAAAAAAGCTAATTTTTGTCTCTTTTCTAGTGACTTAATGGTTGATCTTCCGCTATAATCAGCCTCAGTCAGAATTGTTGATCAATTAACAATGAATAAAGAAGAACTCGTCGATATGATTGCAGCTAAAACTCGTATTACCAAAAAAGAAGCGGGTTACATCCTTAATGCGCTCACAGAGACCATTATGGACACAGTTGCATCTGGAGAGAAAGTGGTATTAGTAGGGTTTGGTACGTTTGAACCTAGAGATAGAAAAGAACGTAAAGGAATGAACCCTCAGACCAAACAACCGATTACGATTCCAGCAACCACAGTCCCAGCTTTCTCCGCCGGGAAAGTTTTTAAAGAAAAGGTTGTGGAGTCTTTATAGTTTTGACTTCTCCAGGGATTAAAATCACCTGGATTCTAAGCGGATGTGCCTAAGCAGGATCAATCCATGCTTCGGCACGCTTACGATATGATCGACTTAGAGAATCGAGATCATATCGTTGAGGAAGAGTCAAAACTTCCTTACCCACCTTGGCTAGATTGAAACCTAGCTGTGTGGCTACCTTTCTTAAACAGTTTGCTGCTGCTTGAGTGTCCGCATTGACTAACCATCCTCTAGCAGTTTGATAAAATCCACGCTTAATTCTTTTTCCTGAAAACTCGTCACTAATTGACTTGGCTGGTTTCTGGTTTTTAACCATGTTGTTGAGTGCCATATTTTCTACTACCATGACTTGGTTTTTGTCCACTAAATTAGGACATGGAGTTATATTTTCATGGACTTCAGCCACTTCAACCATGTTTCATGATTTTCAACAGCCCAGTCTGGAAATTAATCCCCACTGTCTAAATTAAACCATCGAGCGGCAGTCCCTAAAGAAAAGCCCTGTATAGATACGGAAATCAAGACAATGAAGAATACCACATTAAATAGAGTTCTTGCATCAGGAATGCCCATAGAAATGGGGCTAATGGCTAAAATGATGGGAACTGCACCCCTCAGTCCGACCCAAGAAATAAAAAGTCTCTCGGAATTATTATAAGGACTGATGGCTAACCCAATGATTACACTCAAAGGACGGGCCACAAACATTAAAAATAAAGCAATAATTACCGCAATGGGGGCCACTGCAATCAGTTGCGAAGGAAACACTAAAAGTCCCAATAATAAAAACATCCCTATTTGCATTAACCAAGAGATGCCATCATGAAAATCAAGGATGGTACTTTTATAGGTAAATTTACTATTTCCTAATACCATACCTGCCACATAAACCCCTAAAAAACCGTTACCTCGTAAAAGGTTTATGACACTATAAATTAATAATACTTGTGCGAGACTGATAACAGGATATAAGCCTTGTGCATTGACTTTGATATTATTAATTATACAATTCATAAGACGGCCAAACCCATAACCTCCAATAATTCCTATGATAATTTGGGCAATTAAAGTAATAGCTAAATTAAGAAAAGAAATATCTCCAGTCTTCACTATATTAACTAAAGTTGTGGTTAATAAGACGGCCATGGGATCGTTACTACCAGATTCTAACTCTAATAATGGCTGTAAGTTCCCTTTGAGCTTTAAATTACTGGATTTAAGAATAGAAAAAACTGCGGCTGCATCGGTTGAAGAAATAATCGCCCCTAACAGTAACCCGTCCAACCAGTTAATCCCATCAGAGCCCACCCTTATTGAAGAAAAAGAACCCAACATAAACCAAGCAAAAGAGCCTAAAAAAAACATGGTTAAAGCGACACCAACGGTGGACATAATTAACCCTTGTACAAGCACCGGACGAATACTTTTCCATTTCGTTTCTAAACCCCCAGTAAATAAAATAAAAATGAGGGCTAAATCTCCTATAGTCTTAGCAATATAATAATTCTCAAAACTTAAACCACCTATTCCCTCCGAACCAGCTAACATTCCAATCAATAAAAATAAAAGTAACGCAGGAACCCCAAATTTATTCGCTAATTTACTGGCAAAAGCACTAATAAGTAATAACAATCCAATAGCAATTAAAATATATTCAAAAGATAAAATAAACATAGTAGAAAGTAAGGGAAAGTAAACATCCTATAAAATATCAAAAAAATACTCAATAATAAGTTGATCATCAAAAAAAATTTTTTTCTGTTATTCTTTCCCCCATCTCCACTTCAAACCCTTTTTAGCTTTATTTACAATCATAATACTCATCTTATCTAATCTTTTTCACCTTGCTATTTCTTCGGTTTTTATGGTGTTTTTACCTATGAGATTGAAACACTTAAATAAGATTAGTTTTCACCATTAGTTTCATAATAATACCAACCAATAGACCGAGAATAAGTCCCAATACTACTCCCATTCCTAAACCTACCAAGAAAGAAACTACAGAATGATGACTATCTCCTAACCCTGTTCCTATAAATCCGACTACATAAAAAAAGGCTATTCCCAACAATAAACCTAATATTAATCCCCCAATCATCCCAATTTCTAGGATTCGATTACTTGGTTTCGGTATTTTTCTAATTTGTCTCTTCTCAATCAATCTTCTTCTTTCTTTTTCTTTGAAGATAATCATTTTATCCACGAGTAAAACCGCAATTATTCCCGGTATGAGTCCGACAAAATTCCCAACCAGAAATAAATACATACCTAGAAAAAATTTACCCAAGAGCAGAGGAATACAACCGAAAATACACCCTAAACTCAAGCAAAATAAGAAAATTTCCCTTACTCTTTCTTTGTTCATCTAAACCTCAGCGCGTCATTTACTACTCAAATCCTTCACCTAGAAAATTTGATATGAGAAGTTATGGCTGAATGGAGTTGATTGTATGATGTTTATGGCCAAAAACAAAAAAATTAGCCATTTATTCAATGTTTAGGCTAATATTACTAAGTAATGCTAGGATTTTCTAAGAATTTGGCCACATAATCAACTCCTAATCGTTCCATTCTCCTCGTGGGGGCAAGGGGGGGTTGCGGCGAAATGTACGAGTTAAATCATCATCTCTATCTCGCTCCCCATTTAACCATTGCTTAATCGCTGTTTCAATAATACGACTAGGATCATTGGTGAGGTGTTTTAGTTGTTCTAAAATTTCTGCATCGAGATGAATAGAAATTTCCACTTTATCAGCCGCTCGCTGAGTAGAAGTCGCATTATCGTTCATAGGTTTCTTCCAATCTTCCACCTTCCATTGTACAAGCATGGGGAATTTTTGGCGTTTGAGTCCACTCAACTTGACGATAAAATAGTTTAATTAATTATTTAGACAACAAAAAATGAAATCAGATCCCAATCGAATTTTACGCTTGATTCCCCTATTTGCTGGCAGTGTAGGAGGGGTTTTATTACTTGTTAATCGCTTGATGACCCTACAATTAACCGAGTCTCAAGCTAGATCGGATGTCTTGGGGGTCATTTTAAGTGGTGTCTTGATTTTAGTAGGATTAATTTGGCAACAAATCCAACCACGATCGCCTGATGCGGTTACCTTAGAAGGGGAAGAAGGTTTAGAATTTGCCTCTGATTTATCTGATTCTCTTCAAACAGAATTGGCTTGGGCTTCTCATCTATTCTTAACTAATACAGTTACTAGGTCTTTAGTCGTTTATTATCAGGATCAAGTGTTACTCCGCCGAGGTGTTCTAGGTCAAAATTCTCAAGTTAACCCAGGTAAAATCTTGCAAAGGGTTCTTGATACTCAAAAACCTGTCTATTTAGTTAATTTAACCCTTTATCCTGGAAAAATTGAGTTTGATTACTTGCCCCTAAACACACAAGGAGTAATTTGTCAACCTTTAGGAAAAAATGGGGCAATCATTTTAGGAGCGAATGTCCCTCGTAGTTACACCAAACAAGATGAAAACTGGATTGAAGGCATTGCTGATAAATTGACTTTAACCTTAGAAAAAGAACTCAATAAATCTTAAATTTTCCCTAATACTCACTCAAAATCTAACCCATGAACAAAGACTCAGGTTAAAATAAAAAAGCTATTTTAGAGCTTGCTTCAAGATGGCAAAAAATGGCATGATAGTAAATTGTCCGAAATCGTAAACTCTATGAAAGTCACCCAGGAAAAACTGCCCGATAGTCAAATTGGCTTAGAAATCGAAATTCCCGCCGAAGCCGGCAAAAAAGCCTATGAAACCAAGGTTAAGAATTTAGCTCGTACCGCCAATATTCCTGGGTTTCGTAAAGGGAAAGTTCCTCGAACTATTCTCTTGCAACGGTTAGGCCCTCGTTATATTAAAGCAGTTACCTTAGAAGATTTAGTACAAAAGAGCTTAGAAAGAGCCATCGAACAAGAATCCATTGAATCCATTGGCAATTATAGTTTACGCTCCAGTTTAGATGAGTTAGTCGATAAATTTAACCCAGGGGAACCGTTTACCTTTTTGGCAGCCGTTGATGTCCCCCCAACAGTAGAATTAGGGGACTATCAAACCCTCTCCATCAAAGCAGAAGAAACGGTTTATGATCCCCAACAGCTAGAAGACTGGTTCAAAGAACGTCAAGAAAAATTAGCCACTTTAGTCCCCGTTGAAGATCGTGGGGCTGAAATGGGAGATGTCGCCATTGTTGACTATAAAGGGGTTTCAAATCCCGAAGGAGAAGGAGAAGGGGAACCCATTGAAGGGGTGGAAGGAACAGACTTCCGAGTTGATCTAGAAGTAGGGAAATTTATTGAAGGAATGGTAGAAGGTATCGTAGGGATGAAACCTGAAGAAACCAAGGCTTTACCCTTAACCTTTCCTGATGATTATCCTAGAGAAGATTTGGCCGGAAAACCTGTTACATTTACCATTACCTTAAAAGAACTTAAGGCCAAAGAATTGCCCGAAGTTGATGATGATTTTGCTGAAGAAGTTAGTGAATATGAAACCATTGCTGAACTAAGAGAGTCTTTAGAAAAGCAATTTAAAGAGTCATCAGAAAACGAAACTAAACAGAGTGTTCATAATGTCATTACTTCAGAATTAACCAAAGTTTGTACAGTGGATATTCCCGATACTTTAGTCCAAGAAGAAATTAATCGAGTTTTGACTCAAACCGCTATGCAAATGGAACAAATGGGGGTTGATTTAGGGCAACTCTTTACCCAGGATAACCTACCACGGTTGAGAGAAAATGCTCGTCCTGAAGCCATAGAAAGGTTAAAACAAACTTTGATCCTCCAGGAAATTTTTAAAGTAGAATCCCTCAATCTTGAAGAAGCAGAAATCGAGGAAAGAAGTAACGAAATTAAAGAGCAACTTGAAGGACAAGAGGTTGATCCTGATAAGTTGCGTTCAGTGGTTGAAGAACAATTGACCACAGAAAAAACCCTTAATTGGTTACAAGAAAAAGCCACTGTGGAATTAGTCCCTAAAGGAAGTTTAGAGGAAGAGAAAAAAGAAGAAGAAAGCGAGCCTGATGCAGCAGAAGCAACGGTGGATGTTGAAGTCAATGAATAACGAATAAGATGTTTGAGAACACCCCATCTACATCGAAGATGATAGATGGGGATTCGGTTGTACCCAGACAGTTGGCAATAATATCTCTAGGCAGGATGACTAGATATTTATCAATTTGAATCAGTTGTCTACAAATTACCTTAGAGCGAACTAAGGTTTAAAAGGAAAAGTTGTTAGATAAAGAAATCAATTATTGTCAGTTTTAATAACCCACTTTTAGAGCAGATTAATAAGAGTAAATCCCTAATTATTTCCTTAAACTCTCTTGATCGTAAAAAACAAAATTTGCTACAATATGGCCTAGGTCTGTCTAGGCTTATCTCTAGTTTTTAACCTTTATCTATGTCCTCTCCCCAAACATCTTTACCCCCTAATTTAGCTCGCATTGTTGAAAAATTTAAAAAGCGTTCTGATCCTAAAAAACGCTACGAACAATTACTCTGGTATGCCAAGAAATTGGAAGCTATGCCAGAAGCAGGTAAAACAGAAGAAAATAAGGTTCAAGGTTGTGTTTCCCAAGTTTATATCACCGCCGATTTTGAGGATGGCAAAATATGGTATAAAGGGGACTCAGACGCTCAATTAGTCAAGGGGTTAGTGGCTTTCTTAATAGAAGGATTAAATGGATTAACCCCCAACGAAATTGTGGCAGTTACCCCTGACTTTATCGAAGAAACGGGGCTTAACGTTAGTTTAACCCCTTCTCGGGCTAACGGGTTTTATAACATATTTCAAATGATGAAAAAAAAAGCTTTAGCCTTTGAGCTAGGAACTTCAGCCTAACTATTCTGACTCATTATCCTCTGAATGATGGGAATGTTCATCGGAAATCATACGGGTACATACCCAGTTACTAGGAAGAGAAGATGGCCAACCCATACGAATCGCCTCAGGGCAAATCGTCATGACAGTTAATTGACAATCTATCAGTTGAAATCCCTCTTTTTCACACTGTTTTAAACTGTGTTTGAGTATAGAATCATTCTTGAATTCAATGGTTCGATTACACTGAATACAAACCATGTGATGATGGTGATTAGGATGGGGATGATTTAACTCATAATGTTTATGACCTTCCGCTAATTCTAACTCTCGTAAAATACCCATACGAGACATCAATTTTACGCTGCGATAAATGGTCGATAAACTAATACTTTCCCCTCGTTCTTCTAATAGTTCAAATAATTCTTCCGCACTCAAATGGTTTCCTCTAGGAAGGTTTTGAAAGACGTGCAAAATCTTTTCCCGTTGTGGAGTCAAACGCCACCCTCTGGCATTAAGTTCAGCTTTCAGGGAGTTAGCAGTGTAAGGAGGCATAATATATAGCTCTTTAAATTCTATCAATTATTTATGATAGTCTTTCTTAAGAGCAATTTGCAACAATTGCAACTTATTGACATATCTTAGCAACTCAAGCACTGATCTCGTCAGTTTGACCGCACAATATTTTCGGAGTGGCAGGTGTTGGAAGATGGAGGGGAAGCAAATGCAGAATCAAGAATCAAAAAGTAATCAAATTCTTAATTCCTCCTGTCTTCTCTAATCACAAGGACGAACCGTACTCAATTGTAGAACAACTTTATCAATTGAGCGAATCAGAGAAGAACCAGACATATTAGGATTATTCCCAAGAATACTAAATACAACCATACCAAAGTGGGGATGTTTCATGTACCCCGATAGGGCTCTTACTCCTCTTAACGTGCCTGTTTTAGCATGAACTGTTCCTTGTGCGGGGGTACTTTTCATACGGTTACGAAGGGTTCCTGTTACTCCAGCAACCGGTAAAGAATTATAAAATACATCCCTTTGGGGTGTATAGTACATGGCTCTTAAAATCGTCACTAAAGAACGAGGAGTGGCCACATTGCGACGAGATAACCCTGAGCCATCTACTTGACGAAAATCACTGGGATCAACCCCTAATTTAGCCAAAGCATTTTTTGCAGCTTGTTGTCCCCCAATATGACGTAACAAAGTATCAGCGTAATAGTTGTTACTTCTGACATTGGTAACATTAACCCAAGATTGGAGAGATTTTGAGCCAATTTTAGACTGAGGACTTTTTAATTGTAAAGCAGCAGCAGTGGTAAAGATTTTGTTATTAGAAGCAGGGATAAAATGTCTATCTGCATTATGGGAATATAAAAGAGTCCCATCGTCTAATTTTTCTACTAAAATTCCCCAATGTTTTTCATAGGGACTGATGATATTATCAACAATAGGCTTGATTAAGGCTGCACAAGTGCCAGCAGTATTATTTTCGGGTGGGGGAACATAAATTTCAACCGGGCCTTCCGGTACTATAATCCCTTCAGAATCATTGAAAAGGGGCTTTAAGTCGTTAGCAAAACTAGGACTGATGCTAATTAGGGATGTGCTAGCCAAAATGGCTAAACTTGGGAGTAAAGAACGGGTTAATCGCATAATGTTATCAGTTTCCCTCACTAGCTCACTGGTTAACTCAAAACTATAGTAAGTAATTTAGGAACGGATTAATAATAGTAGGAGTATATACTGACGAAACCTTATCCTATGTTTCTCTAGAAGTCAAGGCAGTGTTGAAAAGACAAAAAAAGAGCATACTAATAGTAATAACTATATTCTTAGCTGTTATTGCCGAAAAACATTAATCTTTTCTTCAGATTTTATTCAAGCAAAGCGATCGCTAAAATAGAAGAAAGAATTTAGGCTATCCTCGAACTTGAGGGGGAGGTAATTCTAAATTCTACATTCTAATTTACCAATTCTTCAGAGCATTGATCAGATATAATGAGTAAGTTTTATATAGCGGTTAACAGTGCTTGATCTCTAACATCTTGACTCGATGCTCTACATCATCGTTTATAATGACCGATTCTCCCATTGTTGTTCTTTTAATCGACGATCAACCCACCATTGGCGAAGCGATTCGCCGTATGTTGGCCACAGAAACCGATATTATCTTTCATTACTGTCGTGATCCTACACAAACCTTACAAAGGGCAAAAGAAGTTAATCCCACCGTCATTTTACAGGATTTACTGATGCCGGATATGGAAGGATTAATGTTGGTTAAATTTTTGCGAGCCAAAGATGCACCTACCCATGACGTTCCTTTAATCGTTCTTTCGAGTAAAGAAGAACCTTTAGTCAAAGCCGAAGCATTTCAATTAGGGGCTAATGACTATTTAGTGAAATTACCCGCTCAAGTTGAACTAATTGCTCGTATTCGTTATCATTCGATGGCTTATAATAACTTATTAAAGCGTAAAGAAGCCGAAGAAAAACTAAAAGAAGAAAATCTACGCCTCAGTGCAGAGATTGACATTACTCGCAGACTACAGCAAATGATTTTACCAAAAACAGAGGAGCTTCAAGAAATTGAAGGGTTAGAGATTGCTGGTTTTATGGAGCCAGCAACAGATGTGGGAGGAGATTATTACGATGTTTTAAATCACAATGGTCGGGTAAAAATTGGCATTGGAGATGTAACCGGTCATGGTTTAGAAAGTGGGGTAGTAATGATTATGGTGCAAACAGCTATTCGCACTTTAATGACTCAAAATGAAACAGATCCTTTGAAATTTATGGCAGTTATTAATCGCACAATTTTTGACAACGTAGAACGAATTAATTCGGATAAAAATTTAACCCTCTCTTTATTAGATTATGAAAATAATTGCCTACGGTTGAGTGGCCAACACGAGTCATTGATTATTGTTAGAAAAGGAGGAGCCGTGGAAATTGTTGATACCATTGATTTAGGATTTCCTGTAGGTTTAGAAGAAGACATTAGTGACTTTTTAGGAGAAACTGAGATATTATTAAACCCTGGAGATGTGGTGGTTTTATACACCGATGGTATCACTGAAGCAGAAAATCCAGCCGGAGAGTTATATGGATTAGAACGTTTATGTGAAGTTGTTAGCCAAAATTGGGAACAATCAGCACAAGAGATCAAAGCGATGGTTATTAATGATGTTAGGCAACACATCGATACCCAAACCGTCTATGATGACATCACTCTATTGGTAATTAAGCAAAAATAACAGAGATCAAAGCCCCCTCATGAGGATTGCAATTGTTAATGATATGGTGATGGCAGTAGAAGCACTGCAGCGTGTCGTGACTTCGGTTCCTGGCTATCATGTTGCTTGGGTCGCCTATAACGGGAGAAGTGCGATCTCTTATTGTGCCAGAGATACACCGGATCTGATCCTAATGGATATCATTATGCCGGAGGTAGATGGAGTAGAAGCTACCCAAATGATTATGCAACATTCTCCCTGCGCCATTCTCATCGTCACAGCGAATGTTAAGAAGAATTCTGGCAAAATCTTTGAAGCTATGGGTTATGGGGCTTTAGATGTTGTTAGCACTCCCGTATTGGGGGTTTTAGAAGAAAAGTTATTAAGCCAAACCTTGTTAAATAAAATTGCCACCATTGGCATTGTTACAGGAAGCCTCAATCCAAAGCGCTCAATTCCCCCTCAATCAGCAATTTCACCAGGAAAAGCGATTATTAATAAATTATCTACTCCACCAAGAAACTTGCCCCCACTGATTATCATTGGAGCTTCTACAGGAGGACCAAAAGCTTTAGCCACCATTTTATCTCAGTTGCCCGCAAATTTTGAAGCCAGCATTGTGATTATTCAGCACGTCGATGTTCAGTTTTCCTCTGGGTTAGCCAAATGGTTAGATGAACAAACCCCGTTATCGGTTGTGTTAGCCTCTGAAGGGAGTACGCTGCAAGCAGGTAAAGTTTTGTTAGCAGGAACCAATGATCATTTAGTATTACGCCCCAATTTAACGCTAACATACACTAGGAAGCCTCCTGATTATCCCTATCGTCCTTCTATTGATGTGTTTTGTAAGAGTGTAGCTCAATATTGGAGTCGTAAAGGTATCGCTGTCTTACTGACAGGAATGGGGCGAGACGGAGCAATGGGACTACAAAGATTGCGTCGTCGAGGATGGCACACCATTGCCCAAAATAAACACAGTTGTGTTGTCTATGGAATGCCTAAGGCAGCCGTCGAAATGGGTGCTGCTGTCGAAATATTGTCATTGTCGAAGATGGCTTCGACTTTGATGAAAAAAGTCACACTTATCACTTAAGTAAACAACAGTCAATTATGGAAAATAGCGAAATTTATGGAGATTTTCAGGAGAATTTACCAGATAGTCAGCAATTTTTGGTCATTAGTTTTTCTCCTTCCTCTATTCCTCTCAAACAACGTTGGCGAAATAATGGCCTATCGGCGGATTTTGTGGCGGATTATTTAACCACATTTTTTCCAGCCACCGAAGACGATCCCAGTAGCTTAGAAAGACAGAAAGAACTTAAAGGGGCGGTTAGTTATATTGCTAATGAATTATTAGAAAATGCGATGAAATTTCATAACGAGACTATTCATAGCACCATTAAGTTCGGCATACACTTGTTAAATGAAACAGTTATTTTGTTTTCTACAAATTGTATCGCATCTCCGGATTGGCCTAAATTTAAAAAAATCATTAATGACTTAGTTAATAATGATCCTGAAGAATTATATGTGATGCACATGGAAAAATTAGCCGAAGAAGAAGAAAGTAATGCTTCAGGGTTAGGATTGATTACAATCTGCTGTGATTATGGAGCAAGTCTGGGCTGGAAAATTGAACATAATTTACAAAATAGTGGCATATTAATGATTAATACTATGGTAAGATTGGAAGTGTAATTGATACAAATAAAAATACGGGAGCTTATCATTATGGAAGTTAAAAACGAAGACTATTGTGTTTCTTATGATGCGGATACTATTACTGTGACTTTTCAAGGCTCATTAAGATTGGGTGGAATGGAAGAATATGCCCCCATTGTTGATTTACTTAATGACTTAGCAGCACAAGATCCTGAAATTATTACCCTAGATTTAAAAGCATTAGAGTTTCTCAATAGTTCGGGAATTAGTATGTTATCAAAATTTGTAATTAGTATTCGTAAGAAAAAAAATATTGGCATTGCTGTCAAAGGTTCTAATAGTATTCCTTGGCAAGGAAAATCTTTAAAAAATCTACAGCGATTAATGCCAAGTTTGACCCTAGAATTAGAATAAATATTGATTATGATTGAAGAAAAACCTTCGCAAGCAGAACTGATTGAGCAAAATACAACCCTTCACCAAGAAATTGAAGCGTTAAAAGATGAACAGGAAGATCTAGAAATTCTTCTCGATACTATTACAGAGCATTCAACAGATTTGGAGAATGAAATTTATGAAAAAAATCAAATTATGTCGAAGTACATTGAACAGGTGAAGTTAATCACTCAAGCTGCTGCTGCTGTTGAAGATGAATCTTTTACCCTTGAAAGTTTAGATGAAGTTGCTAAGAGAAAAGATGAATTAGGTCAATTGGCTAGGGTGTTTCAAAACATGGCCAAACAAGTAGAAATAAGGGAAACAAAACTACGTCAACAAGTTCAAGAATTGAAAATTGAAATTGATAAAAATAAGCAAGCTAAACAAGTAGCAGACATTGTGGGAACCGACTCCTTCAAAAATCTTAAACAAAAACTCAAAAATCTGAAAAGTTCACGAAAAAAATAGTAAAAATAATTCACATCAAAAAGAATTACTAAAACTGCTAATTTCCAGGAAGTATAAAGAAAACCAGAAGAATATTATGGCTCATTAGAACCCAGAGATATATTGGGTGTTAACTTAGGTGGTGAGAGAGTGAGAAGATTGCATTTTTTTCTGGAATGCAAAAGGCCAAACTTTTTTAAGTTTAGCTGTTGACGAATAGTAATAAATTTACCTGTTCCAAAACCTTGAGAATGGGTTGGACAGTGTTGTTAACAGATATAAATATTAAGGAATTAAAGATGACGAATCGCTGGTTATTTTCTTCCCTGTTATTGGGATTATTATCTCCCTTAATGACCATTAATAATTTAGGCATAACTACCGAATCTCAAGCAATAGCTTATAACATGGGACGACCTTGTAATACTTGTTTACACTTAGTGCCATCAGGGATGAGAAATCAACAAAAAAATCCCATTTATTTATTGAGAGTTTATCATCAAGGACAGCTTAAATATACCTTTGAAACCGTTGCCGGCCGCTATTTTACCCAAACTCGTAACCGTAATCAAGCAGGAACTGAAGCCCCTTTACCCGATGGAAATTATACCGTCAGTTCCCATACTGTTCCAGGGACTTTAGCTGAAGTAGGAGAGCGTTTTTTACCGGTTTATCCTCAATTTTCGACTGGAAGAAGTGCCTTAGGAATTCACTATGATCCGAGTTATAATAAGAGCAATGGAGAGGATGGAACCGCCGGTTGTATTGGTTTGAGTTCTCGTCGGCATTTTGGCACATTATTAAAATTTATTGAAACCCATAAACCTCAATTATTAATTGTCGATATTCAGTAAGCGCAATTTTTATAGGAATTATTTATGCAATTTAAACTTACTCTATCTCTACTAACCTGTGTTGTAATGTTTACTTATGTTTCTAATGCCAAACAAAATCGAGAACCGGCCCTAGAAATTATAGAAGAAGAGCCTAGTCTAGAATTAACTGGCCAAAATACCTCTAATTTTTCCCAAGAGGAATCGAGAGAATGGCCTGATACAAGTAACTCACAACCAAGATTAGAACCCCCCATTGCCCTTAATGCCAACAAAGACCAAAATTATCCCCAAACTCCCTTATATGTAGAGGGGGAACCCTACATTAGTCAACCCCACGAAAATGCCAGGGTGTCCCAAGGCAACTATATGACTTTAACAGAAATGTCGGGAGAAGTCCCCAGCTAAAATCTCCTTAGCTAAAAATATACTAGATTTAGCTGGGGATGAATCGCGACCATTAACGAAGTCAGAAGTCAGAAG
>JAAUYJ010166586.1_pt1 | contig 50890 bp, 36 predicted proteins | sample 7278031 | NCBI WGS metagenome assembly JAAUYJ01 (sample SAMN14350222, study PRJNA611818) | marine sediment metagenome | isolation source: surface marine sediment (1.8m) | place: French Polynesia: Moorea | collected 2018-08 | reverse complement strand
TAATTTATATTCCTAATCCGACTAAATTTCTTCAGCAAGCTCAGGTGAGGGGAGCGATCGCTATTGATGGTTTAGAAATGTTGGTTCAACAAGGGGCTGCTGCTTTAGAATTATGGTTACAACAATCTGTACCTGTAGATGTTATGCGTGATTCTTTGCGTCAACATTTAGGTTTGAATAATTAACTGATAAACTATATATTTAATATGGTGGTAATTTTGCGAAGTTTTTTGAGATAAGCTAAAGTTATTTGTATAGCTTCTTCTCAAGATAGATTTGAATTATATGCGATCGCGATTCTTGCCTACTATTATTATCTGTAGCTTAATTACAATAGTAACTTGGCTGTGGTCTAGCCCTGCTTGGGCATCAATTCCAGTTCAGCTAGAGGATCTAGATTATAAAAATTGCTCTGGTACTTTATCAAAGGGAGTAATTACCAGTGGTTCTAGTATGTCTGCTAACTGTTTTATTATTACTGGTAAAGCTAAAAATGTTTCTGGTAAAACTGTGTATGATGCTGATGTTTATGGGCGTATTTATGATGCCAATAACAATAATGTCATGCAAAATCGTACCAGACTTGGTGCTATTGACGAAGTTCCCCCAGGAACTACTGACTTTGAACTGAGAATTTCTGTACCTGCAAATTTACCTACTCCTTTGAAACTGAAGCAGTTTAAATCATCTGGCTTTTCTCATAAAGTGAGGTGGCAGATTATTGAAGAATTTGAGGGATTTTAATCTTTCAAAAGTGCAGATTAAGTTATAAGAATAAATACTTATTTCCTAATCTGCCCGCAAGTTTTTAAGTCAAAAAAACTGTTCTATAATCTATAACAATCTATAACAAATTTTATGGCCTATATCTCCAGATATTTCTGCTAAAGTTATGCAATGCCATTTAGTAATTGAGTCAAAAAACCAGCAGCAATCTGAAGCACAAAAATAGCAATGATAGGAGAAAAGTCTATACCTCCCAGAGGTGGAATTAAAGAGCGAAATAGATTCAGATAAGGATCTGTCAACTGACTTAAAATAGAAAATGGCGGGTCGTACCAGTTAACATTCGGGAACCAGCTTAATAAAATCCTAACGAACATCAAAACTAGATAGATGCTCACAAATGTCGATAAAGTATCGGCTAATAGCTGTATTGCATTCATAATTATTATTATTCTGAAACAACAAAAAAACTAAACTAATTTAGGTTTTAGCATAAAGTTTAGCACAATTTGGGCAGCTAGTTTTAGATTAAACTTTCAGTCCTGGTTATTTCTCAAATCTAATTTATCTGTAACAGGCAAAGGACAAAAGTCAAAAGGAATTTTTGAGGGCAATTTTATTGTTCTACTGTATCGTTAAACACCTCAGTTTTTTGCTATCTCTACTTATTTAGATTTTAGGAATCTTCAGAAAGCGATCGCTCAGTTTTTTCCAAATTTCCATTGACACCAGCTATTTGTTGGCGGACATCATCAATTGCTTGATTTAACTGGGCTATTTTTCCTTCCAAACTTTGGTGAGCTTCTTCTATACCTGCGACTTCTCTTGTTACTTTTTGTCCTTCAGTATTTTGCTCATCCAATAAATTTTCCTCTATATCGTTTTCCTCTGATAATTTTGATCCCAGTAAAATTCCTAACAATCCCCCTACCAAGCCGCCAACTGCTGCTCCTGCAATTAACCCACTTGTAAAACCATCCTTATTACTCATACTTTGCTAACAGCTAATTATTTAAAATAATAAATATCGATAAATAATTATAGCACATTAGTAATATTATTATGATCCCTAAGTAGGATCAAAAAATAGCATCCAAGTAAAATAACCAAAAAAGGTAATAATTGGCCATTTACTAAGTGCCAAAAATTCGATCACCCGCATCACCTAAACCTGGTACGATATAGCCGATATCATTAACAACCTCATCAATACAAGCTGTATATATAACTAAGTTAGGATAAGTTGCACTTAACTTTTGTAAAGCTGGAGGTGCAGCAACTACAGAAATAATTCTGACATCAGCAGCATCAACTCCACGCTGAGTTAATTCTGCCATTGCCTGCATAATTGTACCTCCAGTGGCCAACATAGGGTCATAAATTAGTACCCGCACATTCGGAGCAAACTGAGAAGGCAACTTATTCAAATAACAAGTTGCTTCGAGAGTTTCTTCATTCCGAACCATTCCTAGATGGTAAATGGAAGCTAAAGGTAAAACTGTTTGCCCCCCTTCTAATAAACCCAAGCCAGCCCTGAGAATAGGTATAACTACGATTGGAATTTGAGGATTGACAAAAGTAGCAGGACATTCTGCCAAAGGAGTTTGTACTTTTGTTTCTACTACAGGTAACCAATCTCGAATTGCCTCATAAGTTAGCCATCGGCCTAACTCTGTCATAGCGGAGCGAAACAAAGCTGAGGGTGTATTTACATCCCGAGCTACACCCAACCAATGCTTAACTAATGGATGTGGTGGGACATAAACGCGAAGTTGCAGAGCCATTCCTAAAAAAGTCCAAAAAATGCCAGTTTATTAATTTTAAATTACCACAGATATGTACAAAAACATCATAGTTATACCGCTACGCGCTAGGGAGTAGGGAGTAGGGAATAGGGACTAGCAGACTTTTAAAGGGTTCTAGGATTTAGAAATGTCCTAACCAATTAATGTAGTCCTATAAATAAAAAACACAGGGTTGATAGACGGGAACACCAGTTAAATAAAGAATATTGGCAAATTTTTGCTAAGAAAATTACGACCTAAAAAAATTGGTCGTGGTGGATAGTAATTTTAGTAGAGAGTGACCGGGAGTGACCGGGAGTGACCGGGAGTGTGGGAAAAAATATACATTCTCACAATTACTATGCAGGAGAATCAAAAAATCAAAATTGAAGTATCAGAATTTCTGCCCAGAAACTAAATATGAGAGGTGGGGTAGGCAAAAAAAAGTCGGTGGTAGTCCCTAATACCATGCGTGAAAAAAGAATGTGATGCTTGATCAAACTTCAACTATTAACTAATTAATAAAGGTTTTCCACTTTATCCCTTTGATAATCTGCTTTTTTCTTTGTTTTTCCGATTATTTCACCAGACTCAAAACCCCAAACCCAAAAGCCAAGATTGATAATATTTGTAGCAAACATTTATCAATTTGGTATAATACCTCTCCAGAAAAGAGGGAGTAGGACTGGGTAGGGAAGTAGGGAGAAATGATTGATGTTTTCTTGATGATAATTGATTTGATTTTTGATTATTGGAGATGTCTATAGTAATGATAGAGAGAATCTGGAGAGTGTGGGTATAAATTCAAAAAATATATATATTATATATCTTCACCATTACTGCTGTAGGACTAGTAAAAAGTCAAGTGTAAGTCTTTCTCCTATCAAACAATTTTAAGCGCTACACTTATATTCCAGAAGAGTCTAAAAGGTTTGAACCATGGCCGTTTCTATTCCATCCCAGTCATCGACTGGCAACTTTTCCACAATACCTGAATATGATGCGATCATTATTGGTTCTGGTATTGGTGGCTTAGTCACAGCAACTCAGCTTGCAGCAAAAGGAGCCAAAGTTATAGTTTTAGAAAGCTATATTATTCCCGGTGGTAGTTCGGGTTATTTTGAAAGGGAAGGATACACTTTTGATGTTGGTGCATCAATGATATTTGGTTTTGGCAAACAAGGCACAACGAATTTATTAACCCGTGCTTTAGATGCTGTAAATGTCAGTCTAGAAACTATTCCTGACCCTGTACAAATACACTATCATTTACCAGATAATTTAGATATAAAAGTATACCAGGATTATGAAAAATTTATAACAGAATTAACTCAATATTTTCCCCATGAAAGTAGAGGTATTCGTCAGTTTTATGATGAATGTTGGGAAGTATTTAATTACTTAAACTCTATGGAATTATTATCCTTAGAAGAACCAAAATATTTGATGCGGATGTTTTTTCAGCATCCTGGTGCTTGTTTAGGTTTAGCGAAGTATTTACCTCAAAATGTCGGGGAAGTAGCACGCCGATATATTAATGACCAACAGTTATTAAAGTTTATTGATATGGAATGCTACTGTTGGTCGGTAGTTCCAGCAGATTTAACACCTATGATTAATGGCGGGATGGTATTTTCTGACAGACATTATGGTGGTATAAATTATCCCAAAGGTGGTGTTGGTAAAATATCTCAAAAACTTGTAGAAGGTTTGGAGAAAACTGGGGGAGAAATTCAATACAAATCTAAAGTTAAACAAATTATAATTGAAAATGGCAAAGCAGTGGGAGTAGAGTTAACTAATGGTACAGTTTATCGAGGTAAACGGATTATTTCTAATGCGACAAGATGGGATACTTTTGGGAAATTATTTTCCTCAGAAAATAGACCACAAACAGAAATAAAATGGCAAAAACGTTATCAAAAATCACCAAGTTTTTTAAGTTTACACTTGGGAGTAAATGCTGAAGTATTTTCTGAGAGTACGGAATGTCATCATATTTTGTTAGAAGATTGGGATAAAATGGAGGACCTAGAAGGTACAATTTTTGTCTCTATTCCTACTCTCCTAGACCCAGATTTGTCACCAGAAGGTTATCATATAGTTCATGCTTTTACACCTAGTAAAATAGAAGATTGGCAAGGATTATCAGCACAAGAATATTTAGATAAAAAAGATGAAGCAGCAGGGCGAATTGTTGAGAGGTTAGAAAATATTTTTCCTGGTTTAGATGGAGGTCTTGATTATATGGAAGTGGGAACTGCACGATCGCATCAAAGATTTTTAAATCGTGAAGATGGGACTTATGGCCCAATTCCCCGGCGTAAGTTACGCGGTTTATTAGGAATGCCTTTTAATCGCACTGCAATACCTGGTTTATATTGTGTGGGAGATAGTACATTTCCCGGTCAAGGTTTAAATGCTGTGGCATTTTCTGGTTTTGCTTGTGCTCATAGAATTGCTGTTGATTTAGGTTTAAAATGAAGTCATTAAAATAGATGATTTCACATTATTAGGTAGTACAAATAAATCCCCTATTTCTAACAGATTAGGGGATAATTATACAAATCATATTAATTTTGAAAATCGTTAAAATCTGCGGATTTAATTATTAAATTATGTTGGGGTAAATATTTATATTATTTGTGATGATTTATCCACACTAAACTAATATTAACAGGACTTACGAAAACCCCCTATATCTAGTAGGGTTGAATAGCTATTTGCCTCTACAGATGATGTATAATTAAATATTTTTCGTAAGTCTTGATTAAATTATTTGTGAAAAAAAAACTGTAGGGGTAAAGTTAATCCTTGCCAAATAAACTGCAACCTGTATTTATGTTTAATAGTCTCAACTTAAATGCAAGCAAAATCATGCTACTGCTAGGATTAATAATATTAGGATTAATTTCTACATTAGCGATCGCTAACTCAATTAAAACTATCAATAGAGTCAAAACTAAATCTATTGAATCTCAATTTATTACCAACAAACACCCTGAAAAAATACTCAACAATCAATGGATAATTAGCCCCATTCAAGCTCAGGAATTAGTAGCACAAGGAGCAACAATTTTAGATGCTCGCTCTTGTCAAATCTTCAATTATCAAACTTTATCAAATACAACTTGTATAAGCTGGCAAGAATTTTCTCAGTCTCAGTTACCATTTAAGGGAAATTTACTCACAGATGACAAAATTTTAACAGAAAAATTACAAGCAATTGGCATTTTTAATAATCAATCTGTAGTAGTATTTAGTGACACTATAAATGGTTGGGGAGAAGATGGCAGAATAGTATGGATGTTACGCAGTTTAGGTCATCAAAAAGCTTTCTTGGTTGATGGTGGTTTTGCAGCTTTAATTAAAGCTGGTTTTCCCAGAGTTAACTTTGCTAAAAATAGTTATAAATCCAGAGGAGATTTTGTGGTTAAGCGGAACGAAAATTGGCAAATCACTAAAAAGGAGTTAAAAGAAAATTTAGACAATGATAATTTAGTAATTATTGATAGTAGGGAGCCACGAGAATATGCAGGAAAAACACCCTATGGAGAACAACGTGGTGGTCATATTCCTGGAGCAATTCATATCTATTTTAAGGATTGGTTAGATGATAATGGAATGTTATTATCACGGGCGAAAATTTTAGAAATTTTGGCAGAAAAAGGAATCACAAGGGATAAAATTATTGTGGTTTATTGTACAGGTGGGGTGCGTTCTGGTTGGTCAACTGCTGTCTTGACAGATTTAGGATTTGAGGCTAAAAATTATCCTGGTTCGATGTGGGAATGGTCGGCTGGTAATCGGGATATTTATCCTTTAGAAAAATCCAAATAAAAATTATTATATTAGACATTTCCAGAAAAGAAGACTGGGTAGGGGAGCTGTACGGACGTTGCATGCAACGTCCGTACAGAGAAATAATTGATGTTTTATTTACGATAATTGATTTAATTTTTTATTATTGGAGATGTCTATTAAATAAGTGAATAATTTAACCATATTTTATCAACCATACTTAATATGGGAGTGACATAAATACCATACCATTTGGAAAAAAGCTTGCCCTCGTGAAGACGGGGGAATGTTACGAATAGTTGAGCTAACTAAAATGTTTGAAGTCAAATAGCAATAGGAGAGAATAGAATTGTTTATGGCTAGGAAATCAGATTAAAGTCATTTCTGTTGACTATTGACTACTGACTACTAAAACCAACTTAAGTATTTGTAGCAAACATTTATCAATTTGGTATCATATAAAGCTAAAAGATAGATAATTAAATCTGACTTTTGATAGATTAAAGTGAAACAGGATATATTTAGACTCAATTATCAGGAATAATGCCGATAAATTAATTGTTGTTAACTAAGGTTTATTTCTGTATAATGATGGCTGGAAATTTTGAGTAAAGATTGAATTAAAGTAGTTAAAAATGATCGAAGAATTAAACCTTTTTATTCAAGAGTCACAGATAACATCAATAAGTCCGGAATTTCTATTGCCTCCGCCACCAGAAAATCTTTCTCCAGAGGTGATTACTTCCGGGGAAACTTTTCCTCAAATTTATGAGGATATCATGGAAACAAATCCTCTAAATAATGATGACTTTTTGCTCGTTAATCTTGACTTGATTTTCCCGACACAACTGACCACAACAAACGAACCATCAGTAGAATTTTCTAACTTATTAGGGGGTAGGAATTTTGAAGATGGAACAGGAATAACTACTGACAATGAAGGTAATATTTACGTTACAGGTAGTACCAACTCCTTAGATTTTCCGGTCACTTCAAATGCTGTACAAAATAGCTTTAGTGGCGGTGATGGATTTAGTCGTGGCGATGCTTTTGTTGCTAAATATTCCCCTGATGGAAGTTTAATTTATGCCACATATATAGGTGGAAGTGGTGAAGATTTTGGCACAGATATTGCCGTCGATGCTAGTGGAGATATTTACGTTACTGGTAATACTAATTCTGCTAACTTTCCTACAGTTAATTCTCTGCAAAGTAGCTTTGGTGGAGGTGAATTTTCCGGCGATGCTTTTGTGGTAAAACTGTCTAATGACGGTAGTAATATTCTCTATTCTACTTATTTAGGTGGGCAAGATAACGATATGAGTAATAGCATTGCTGTAGATAATAATGGCAATATTTATATTACAGGAGATACAGGTGCTTTGTTGCGTTTTCCTATCACACCTCTTACTGGTGTGGGAGACTTTCCCACTACAGAAAATGCACTGCAAAATACTCTAGTTACTGAATTTAATCGCGATGCTTTTGTGAGTAAAATATCTAGCGATGGCAGTCAGTTAGTTTACTCAACTTTATTGGGTGGAAATGACCAAGAAGTGAGTAATGATATTAGCGTCGATAATATTGGTAATGTTTATATTACGGGCGATACTCGTTCCGTTGACTTTCCGACTTTAAATCCTGTACAAAACAGTTTGGGTGGAGACAAGGACGTATTTATTACTCAGCTTAACAGTGATGGTAGCGAGTTAGTTTTTTCCACTTACTATGGCGCGCTAGATGGAGATACTGGTAATGGTATAGCTGTCGATAATACTGGCAATATTTATGTAGGGGGAACTTCTGCTAGTCAAATTATCGGAGGTGACGCAGTGGTGCCTCCGGTAGGAGAATTTCCTACTGTCAATGCTTTGCAAGATACTTTTGGTGGAGGTGAAGGAGACGGGATCTTAATTAAGATTAATAGTGATCGCTCCGTTGGATATGCTACTTATTTCGGTGGAGAAAACAGCGAGTTTATTGAGGATATTGGTCTGGATGCAGAAGGTAATACTTATATTATTGGTAATGACAATTTTGCGGATGCTTTTGTCAGCAAAATATCTAACGATGGTGCAATAGTAGAATATTCAACTTTTGTAGAGACTGATAGCAATTTCCGAGTTTTTGGCAATGATATTGCGGTAGACGAAGAGGGTAACGCTTATATTATTGGGTCTACTAACTCCACTGTTTCTCCTGAATTTAGTCAAAATGACAGTATTATCACAAGCGATGCTTTCATTGCTAAACTTATTTCTGATACTGCAGGAATTCCTCCATTTATTCCCCCAGTTCCTAGCATTCCTGAAAGTTTCAACGAAACCCTTTATTTAACAGAAAATCCTGGTGTAGCAGATGCTGTGGTAAATGGTTTAGTTGGTAGTGGGTTTGAACATTGGTTGCAGTTTGGTTTTTTTGAAGGGCGATCGCCTCAGTTTCCTTTTGACGAGGAATTTTATCTGAATACTTATCCAGAAGTTGCAGAAGCAGTAGCAAATGGTGAGTTTATTAATGGGTTAGAGCATTATTTCAGGTTTGGCGAAGCAGAAGGTCGCATAGCTACTAATTAGTTTAAACTAGGTGAGAGTAAGGAGTATAAAGGGGTTTTATTGCCAAACCCCTAGTTTATTCGTGACTTCTAGCAACTTCATCCTTTAATACTTTGTAGTAATATTTTCTCGTCGCTACGCTTCCTTTGCTGTTAGTAGAGCTTGCTGATTAACTCTAAAAGCTCTTATCTGTAAATGCTTTAGCCTTTTTCAAGGTAAGAAATGCTTGTTTCAATCTAAACTGAAATGACTACATATAGAATTTTAATTATTAATTAGGTACAAGATTCTATATTTTAGGCAAGACAGACTTACGCCAATTTATAGCATCTTGTATTAATCCTAGCTTTAATGTTATAAAACCAATGTCAGTTGCCATTCCTTCTTCTATCTGCTTTACTTTTTGAGCTGCAAAAGGTGAAATATTGGTGATTTTTGATAATCCGTTTAAAGTACACTTTTGTTTATTTTGAAAGTCTAGGTTACTATGGTTACAATCAAATAAATAATCAACAACAATATGAAGAGTTAATGCACGGATTAAGTTTTCTTTAGCTTCAGAATTTGGTAGTGATAAAATTAATTTTTTAGCCTTTTTCAATTCTTTTTGATATTCAGGATGGTTGTTGAAAGTCGAAGCATTTTCTGTGTAATATAATGCTTTAGCTGCTAGCTTTACTGATGTCTCTTTTTGAACTAGTAGATCGGGTATTATAGATGTAGTAAAGGCACTGGCAATCATTGAATTATTTAGTATGAAAATGGGTAATGTAGCGAGAGCTAATGCTATTTTGCTAATCATGGTTTGGCAAATTAGTTATATTTTGTTATTTATGATACTAAATCCGGTTCTAAAAAAGTAACTTTTCATCAGTAGATTTCGTATCACAATTCATAAATTGGCTATTTTTTACAACACCCAATAGCCATATTATATAGAGCAAACTGAAGAAAAATTTGCTATGAATCCTATTTGACTGCAAATTCAGTATAAGGGCGAATATGTTCTGATTTAAACCCCAGGACAATTTGCTCTTTAAGAATACCTGCTTCTAACAATTCGGTGGCAATACCTTCCTCTATTCCATCTCTTTGTATCCAGATTTTACGATCTATAATTTGCAAATGAACTAAACAGCCATGTATTCTTTCTCTGTTTTCTCATCCCTCCAAAAGAATTAGATAATTATCAGCATCTTTATCGATAATTAGTAATCGGTTCACTTCACTTGTTGCATAGCGTAAGTTAGCATAATAGCCCAGAGACTTAATAATAACTTGTCTCATTTTATCTAAGTTATCCATTTTAATATGACCTCCTGAAGTTCATCAAAAACTAATAATTTAAGCCGTTGATTTTCTAATAAAACTTGACCAATAGGATATTCAAAAACATCAACATAAGCTTCTTGATGGATGGCTAAATATAAAGTTATTTCTGGTTGTAATTTGATTAATAAATCGTATTATAGAATATACTGACCTAATGCTTTCTCTAAATAATCTATAGAATATTTACCAACAAAACTTTTAATTTCAATGGCAATTTTTTGATTATCTTTTTCGGCTGCTATAAGTTTTTATCCCCCTAAATCAACATATAAATCTCTTTTTCCCCAGCGAATAATTAGCGGGTCATGGGTAATTATCCAGCCATCATTCTCTAGGGCAGTTTTCACATTATTATGATAAATATCTTTAGCTGGCATTTCTAAATCGCTGCAAAATACATTTTATTATCATAGCCAGAGGGTTTAATCTCTGGCAAGATTAATGTGATGAAATTAGCTTACAAAGATTCCGGTTCTTGACCAGAAACTACTGGCGCAGTAGTATTTAATTGTAACTCTGGATGGTCAGATTGTACCTGTTGACAATTCCACTCATTCTTAAACAACAAAACAGGTCGCCCCCAACTATCTTTTACCGTTACAGTGTAAAATAATCTACCTACTTTTTCCAAGGCTTCCCAACCACCATTTACCCAACGAGCCACAGTAAAAGGCAACATTTCAATTCTAGTTTCAACCCCATATTCATTTTGCATTCGGAACTGAACAACCTCTAATTGCAGTTGCCCAACAGCAGCTAAAATCGGGTCTCTTTTTGCCTCATCTGCTGAATACATAATTTGCACGGCACCCTCTTCTCTTAACTCATTAACTCCTTTTCTAAACTGTTTAAATTTAGAAGGATTAGGATTCCTTAAATAAGCAAAGATTTCAGGTGAGAAACAAGGTATACCTTCATACTCTAATTTCTTGCCATTATAAATAGTATCTCCAATGGCAAAAACCCCCGGATTATTTAAACCAATTACATCACCTGCATAAGCAGTTTCAATTGATTCTCTATCTTGAGCAAATAACTTTTGTGGGCGAGATAATCGCACCGTTTTACCTGTTCTAGCATGACTAACAGTCATATCTTTTTCAAATTTTCCCGTGCAAACTCTGATAAATGCTACCCTATCTCGATGTCTAGGGTCCATATTTGCTTGCAATTTAAAGACAAATCCTGTGAATTCTGGATAAGTAGGAGAAATTTCCCCCATTGTACTTTTATGAGCGCCTGGTTTGAGGGCGTATTCTAAGAAAGCATCAAGGAATAATTGCACCCCAAAATTAGTCATAGCACTGCCAAAAAATACAGGAGTCATTTTGCCTTGACGTATCTGTTCTAAATCCAAATCTGCACCTAACTCTTCTAGGAGTTCTATGTCTTCTTTTAGCTGATAGTAAAGGTCTTGTTCTAGTAATTCTTCGATGCGAGGATCGCCTAAATTTACTACTGTATTTGTTGCTGTTTTACTACCATGAATACTTCGCTCAAATAAGTGAATTTGTTTCTTTCTTCGATCAAATACTCCTTTGAAGCGATCGCCCATACCAATCGGCCAATTTACAGGATATGTTTTTAACCCTAATTCCTGTTCAATTTCATCCAATAATTCTAAAGGTTCTCGCCCTGGTCTATCCATTTTATTAATAAAGGTAAAAATGGGTATATTTCGCATCTTACAGACTTCAAATAATTTGCGAGTTTGAGGCTCTAAACCTTTAGCACCATCTTCTAACATTACAGCATTATCTGCTGCTGCTAAAGTTCTATATGTATCTTCACTAAAGTCTTGGTGACCGGGGGTATCAAGAAGATTAATTTGACAGTTTTGATACTCAAATTGTAACACTGTTGAGGTAATAGAAATACCCCGCTGTTGTTCCATTGCCATCCAGTCAGAAGTGGCATGACGTTGTGCCCTCCTAGCTTTGACTGCACCAGCTTCGTGAATAGCACCTCCGTACAATAAAAGTTTTTCTGTAAGGGTAGTTTTACCCGCATCCGGGTGGGAAATAATTGCAAAGTTGCGCCGTTGTTCTACGGCTGTTTGCAATTCCGTTTCAATTTCAATGGACATTAGTTCACCTAACTTCTACAATCTGCAACAATTAATAATATTATATATATCTATAGCAATATGATTTAACTTGTGAGATATTGGACATTTTTAGGGAATAGGGAACAGAGAATCAGCAAAAAATGTATAAAAATGAATATGATAACTCCGAGATTCTACATTTTTAAGCAACACCTCAATTCTCACATCTGATTCGGTGATTGCTATACTTAATATATATCTATAGTCAACTAAATCTAGTATATTTATGATTATGATATAATAGAAATTATTATCAATATTAAAATATATCTTCGGCAATAGAGAAAGAGCAAATCGAAACAATAATCAATCTTCTCAGCATCTGAATATAAATCAAAATAAACAACTAAAATTTAAGAAATTGATTGACTTTTTTTTGAAGGTAGGAAAATGGTATGGAATTTTTCTCAAAAATTTGGACTACAGGAAACTTTATTCCTCATGGACATTGTTATTTGTGGCAGCCGGGATTAGTCTGGCTGCATCTATTGTCAGATTTATTAATTTTCTTAGCTTATTTGTCAATTCCTATTGCCTTAGTTTATTTTATTCGGAAGCGAGAAGATGTACCTTACCCAGAAATATTTGTCTTGTTTAGTGCTTTTATTGTGGCTTGTGGATTAACCCACTTAATGGCAGTTTGGACTCTATGGCATCCTACCTATTGGTTATCAGGTTTAATTAAAGCAATAACCGCAGCAATATCTCTATTCACATCAGTTAAATTAGCACCATTAATTCCCAATTTATTAGCACTTTCTAGCCCCGCAAAACTAGAAGCAATTAACCAACAATTAAAAGCAGAAATTAGCGATCGCCAACTTGCCCAGGAAGCTTTACAAAAGTCTCAAAAACGTTTAAGTGGCATTTTGGAAATTGCTCAAGATGCAATTATTTCCGTGGATAAAAATCAGAATATATTTCTCTTTAACCAAGGAGCCGAAAAAATATTTGGATATCAAGCATCTGAAATTATCGGAAAATCATTAAGTTTATTATTACCAGACCGCTACAAAAATAATCATCAAAAATATGTTAGAGATTTTTTGGTAGGTAGAGAAGCATCTCGTCAAATGGCTAACCGTCGGCAAATTTCCGGGCTTCGTCAAGATGGTACGGAGTTTCCTGCAGAAGCTTCGATTTCTAAATTAGAAATCAATAATGAAACCATATTAACTGTGATTCTCAACGATATTACTGAGAGAATAAAAACTGAACAACAGCTACAAAAAGCCATAACAGAATTAACATTTCATGTCGAAAATTCTCCTCTAGCAGTGGTTGAATGGAATCACGAATTACGGGTACAACTTTGGTCACAACAAGCGGAAAAAATATTTGGTTGGCAAGCAGAAGAAGTCATAGGATTAGAAGCAAATGAGTGGGAATTTATCTTTTCTGAAGATCGAGAAAAAGTTAATAGTTTAATGACACTTCTTCGACAGGGAAATCTACCCCGAACCACTTGCTCAAATCGTAACTATACTAAAGATGGTAAAGTGGTACATTGTGAATGGTATAATTCAGCTTTTTTAGACGAAAAGGGAAATTTAATTTCTGTATTATCTCTAATTTTAGATGTTAGTGAACGGATGCGAGTAGAGGAAGAATTACAAAAATCTCAGCAAAAACTACAATTAATTATTAATACTATTCCCCAATCAATTTTTTGGAAAAATCAGGACTTAATCTATCAGGGTTGCAATGATAGTTTTGCCAAGAAAGCAGGTCTTAAATATCCAGCAGAAATAGTTGGTAAAACAGATGATGATTTACCCTGGACTGCAGCAGAAAATCAACATTATCGCAGAATAGATCAACAAGTCATACAATCTAATACTCCCCAACAACAAGTAATTGAAACTCAACTAACTGCTCAAGGTGAACAAATATGGTTAGAAACAAATAAAGTTCCTCTTCATAATCAACATGGTCAAATCATAGGTATTCTTGGTATTTATAAAGATATTACTGAACACATTAAAATCCAAGAAAAATTATCTCAACAACAACAAACTTTAAGAGCAATTATTGATAATGCTCCGATTTGGATTTGGATGACTGACATTAATGGCAAGATGCAGTTTGTCAATAAAACATTATGTAAAGACATCGGAATTCCTGAGTCGAAAGTCCTCGATAATGAACAATTTTATCAAATTATTGTCGAGAAAGAAGATGATGAAATCTCTAAAGACAATCCGATATTCTTGACACAAGATATATCCGACTCTTTAGAAACAACGGTTACTTTTGTCGATGGCAAAAAACATAATCTTAAAATCATCAAAGTTCAAATCAAAGATGATACAAGTGAAGTAATTGGTCTAATGTGTTTAGCTCTAGATATTACAGAGAGCAAACAAGCTCAACAAAAACTTCAAGAATCCGAAACTAAATTCAGACAAATTGCTCGTCACGAAGAACTCTTTAATTACCTCGCAAATCAAATTCGTAATTCTCTCGATCTAGACCGGATTTTAGATACAACAGTACATCAAGTTCGGAGCCTGTTAAAAGTAGACCGTTGTTATTTTCTTTGGTACAGTTTTAGTAATATTAGAAATCCCAATGAAGCTGAGAGTAGATATCAAGATAATTGGGAAATAGTCAATGAATCTAAAGCTGAAAATTTACCGAGCTTATTAGGGAGATATACCACTGAACAAGTTGGGACCTGGGCTCTCAAATTTTTACAGTTAGAAATCATTCGGATTAATGATACTAACCTCCTTTCTGATACAAAAATGTGGAATTTTTTAGTTACTTTAGGTATGACTTCCTTTTTATCTGTACCAATTCAAACTCAATCCGGTAAAATCGGAGTTTTAACTTGTGGACATCATCATTCTATTCGTAACTGGCCTGATAGTGAAGTAGAACTTTTAAAGGGAGTAACAGACCAATTAGCGATCGCTATCGACCAAGCCGAATTATATAACCAAACTCGAGAAGTTGCTTCCCAAGCTAAAGCTCAAGCTCAGGAATTATCCAAAGCATTAAAAAAACTACAACAAGCTCAGACACAACTTATCCAAACCGAAAAAATGTCTTCTTTAGGCCAAATGGTAGCTGGTATTGCCCATGAAATTAATAACCCAATTAATTTTATTTCTGCTAATGTTATATACGCTGAACAATATACCCAAGACCTACTCAGTCTGATTCATCTTTATCAGCAAAATTATCCGCAGCAAAATACCATTATTCAAAATCATATCGAAGCGATAGAACTGAATTATTTAACTGAAGATTTACCCAAAATTTTAACTTCTATGAAAGTAGGGGCAGACCGAATTTGTGACATAGTTTTATCCTTAAGAAATTTTTCTCGGTTAGATGAATCTGATGTAAAATCTGTAGATATTCATCAAGGAATCGAAAGCACTTTGCTAATTTTACAAAATAAACTTAGAGAAAAACCGGGAGAAAAAGCTATTGAATTAATCAAAGATTATCAGCCTTTACCCCAAGTAGAATGTTATGTTAGTCAGATTAATCAAGTATTTATGAATATTCTTGCCAATGCCATTGATGCTTTGGCAACCAAACGAAGTAAAAAGTTAAATTCAGATATTTCCGAAAGTTTACCTACTATTACAATTCAGACAAAAATAATATCATCCCAACAGGTTGCAATTATTATCGGTGATAATGGTATAGGTATGACAGAAACAGTATATAATAAAATATTTGACCCCTTCTTTACTACTAAACCTGTAGGTAGTGGTACTGGTTTAGGATTATCTATTAGTTATCAAATTATTGTTGATAGGCATAAAGGTAAATTAGAATGCAATTCTATATTGGGACAAGGTGCAGAATTTATGATTAAAATTCCAATCTCTCAGAAAATAAGACAAATAACTGAGTTATAATTCAACTTAAATCTATAAATACCCTGAACTGTAAATTTGTGATGAGAACAAGGAGGAAAATTTTATGGATGCTGATAAAAGAAAAATTCTATCGGCTTTATCTCATGGAGCCATATTCTTGAGTGCCACAATTGTATCTGTTGGCATACCAATAGCTATTCTATTTTTAACTGATGATTCAGTTGTTAAGGATAGTGCCAAAGAATCTCTCAATTTTCATATTAATATTTATATTTACGGCATCGTATTTGGCATATTAGCCTGGTTAATTATTGGGATTCCTTTATTGATTTTGTTATGGATTATCAGTTTAGTGATGCCAATTATTGCAATTATTAAGATTTTGAACAACCCTAATAAAACTTATCGTTATCCATTCATTTTTCGTTTACTTTAGGGTTTGCTGAATAAAGTATTTTTGTTTAGTTAGGGAGTAGGGAGTAGTTAAGAATCAGAAGACATAATTGCTGGTTTTTTACTATTAACGCAGTTCCTCCGACAGGAGGCTAACTGAAATGACCACAGTACGAATAAAATTAGTAATTTTCTCTCAGCCAAACTAATTTATCAAATTTGTCTTATGGGAAATTTTAACGAAGTTCAGCAATTCTGCTATTACTCGAAGCAATAGAATTTTCCTTAGTATTAAGCTTTTGATTAAGTTCGCGAATACGACGAGATAAAAGACGAATAATATTAATTGCTACTCCTGGTGTTTCATCAATTGCATCATAAAGTTGCATTTGAGTTAACATTAAACACTCACATTTTTCTAAAGTCGTAATCGACGCAGAACGCGGTTCAGCATCAAACAAAGACATTTCACCAAAACAAGCCCCCTGTTCTAATCTGGCTAATTCACGTTCTGCTAAGTGAACTTTTACTTTACCAGATACTACAATATAAAGAGACCTTCCTTCTTGTCCCTCAGTAAAAATGGTATGGTTACTTGGAAAAGATAACTCATCCATAACAGAAGCTAAACGGACAAGAAAATCATCTCTTAGTTCTCGGAAAATTGGCACAGCTCTAACAAATAAAAGACGTTCTACACTTGTAAGCATAATCTTGACACCCTTATCTTTGATGGATAAAAAAATTAATTAATAATCACCCTTAATAGCAGATTTTTTTTCATGTTTAATAATTTTAACTTTTTGATTTTATAAATAGGCTAGATCGACATTTTTTTCAGTTGGCAAACAACAAAGTTGAGAACAAGGTATTTGAAAATTGGGGATGAAAATTTACTACATATCAAAATACAGCCTTTACCATTTTTAGTGACAATTTAAAATTTAGGTTAATAACCAAAATTCCTATAACTGTATATCTAAAGTGTGTAGTAGCATTTTGATTTATTTGTCCCCAAAAAATATTTGTTTGTTTAGCTAGGAACAAACCAAGCAAGACCTACTAATCCTTTTACCTAGTTTGGTTAGGAAATCCTTACTGAGTCTCTATGACTTTAGTTGAGGAACTAGTCAAACAATTCCATTAACTATTGCAGTTTATCATATCATGTTTGGTTTTGTAGCAAATCATTTAGGTGCGCTCTTAACAAAAAGACAGAGCGTCACCCACACCGAGTCAAATTAGGCAACACCAAACTCAACCATCATTTGCTCTACCTGACTCGCTACCAAAGGATCTGGATCATTCTTCAAATTCGGTAATAATTCCACTAACGCCCGTTTAGATGCCATATACAAATAAGTTAAAGCAGCTTCTCGGACAAAACCTGTAGGATGACGCAAACACACTAAAGTTTGTTCAGCAGTTAAACTCCAACGAGCAGAGCGAGCCATGTGAAAACAACAAGCCAAAGCCCAGTCAGAAAGAAAATGACGTAACTCTAACAAATGTCGTAGGCGATCGCTCGGAGCCATTGGTTGATACACAAGCATCTCCGAAAGATTCTCTAATTTTTCTTCATAACTCTTATCGTCTAAAATCTCAATCAGCGATCGCTTAGAAGAAATATCCACGGTATTATCCAAAATTTCCAACCCACGCGCCACGTTTGAGCGAGAATCTGATTGAATATTAAAAGCTGCTGCCTGAATAGATCCTAGCGGATAAAGAAACTTCATCAACAAGAAACACCGCTCTGTAGCATCTGATTCTAACAACTTGAGAGCCCGTAGCAATATTTCTGTATAATCATTTGTCAGTTTACCATTCCCCTCGCCAACATTAGAGCTAGATAACCGACTATTTGACTTCATTTCTACCCCAGACAAATCTACTGTTGCAGCATAAACTTGTCCCATAAACATCAATTCTTGCTCTATTAAAATTTCTACTCCACTACGCCCTACCCGTTCGAGTACCCCTTCAATGCCAACTTCCCCAGGCATTTTCAATAAAATCCGCATAATATTACGACGTGTCACTCCCCAGGTAGTCATCATTCTACTTACCAAAGCATCCAGGGTTTCAATAGTACCAATTTCACCTATAGCAGTCCAAGCTTGTAATCTGACTAACTCCGACTTATGGGTATCATCTGCCAATTCTACCAGCATGGGAATTGCATCATTACCTAACCTCACTAATGCTTGCAATGCAGCTTCTCTAGTTGATTTATAGGATAAACCCCGCAACAGAGAGGGGTAATAACTTTCCAGATGAGTAGAAGAGATGGCATCCATGCAATACTTGCGTACTCCTAACGATTCATCCTGTAATAAACTAGGAATATATAATCGTAATCCCTGTAAATAATCAGCTTCTCCCAAAGCACGAACTCCCATCACCCTTTCTTTCTCTAACTTAGAAGTAATCATTCTGCGTAAAACATTAGTAGCTTCAGCCTTTTGTTCTCTGTCACCTCGACGCATAATCAAAGCTGCTGCGGTACCTCGCACTACCGGATCTACCGAAAATTGTAAATAAGGCCGTAGTTGACTAATATCCGATTCTGATTCTGTCAGCCAAATGTAGCGTAGAGCTAAAGCCAATACCTCTGGTGGCACTGAAATCCGAGTTAGCGATCGCACTTGTTCGAGATAAACTGGATTAGGATGATTAAGCATCACTTCCAGACTTTGGCATTGTAATGCAGGTGACATTACTGTCAACAGAGGAGCCAAAATTTCACCTACATTCTTTTGATCAATTTGACTGAGTAACTCTATACAGGAACGTTTATCCTCTTCTGCTGCACCTTTTTCTAAAGTCTCTGCCACCGATCGTTTTAGTGCCCGCATATCTACATCTAGGACACCAAATCTGCCTTTTCCGGCACTTCTGACTAGCAAGCCCACATACTGAGACCTAATAAACCATATTACTCCTAACCACAACACACCTGAAATGATAATTGCGATCACAAATATTAAACCTTGCTGGTTTTGAAACTGACTTTGGTTAGGATCTAATACTAATCTACACAACCATAAAATTGCCAAAATTATTAATCCACTCAAACCCGTAGAAAATGGTTCTGCTACCCCATTAACCATTGTTTGAACATCACTACGAATATTATCGGGCAAAGGTTGAAATAAAACTGGACCAGTAGTTTCAATTAACGTATAATGTAGTAACTCATCTAAAAATCTCAGAATTACCAGACCAATAAATACTGAAAATAATCCACTTATCGCACCTGTAAAAGAAAATAAACCTAAAGCTATTGCCCCGATAGGCAGCACCATTGCCGTACCAAAAACGCCTATTCTTTCTACTAAACGACTCGAAGCAAACCACTGTGTTGTCACCTGACAGGTACTCAAAATTCCCTCAAACAAGCCTAAGAAACTGGCTATTCTACTGGCTCCATCTACAGATGGATTTTGTAATTCTAGTTGATAAAAGAATTGAAAATCTATTAAGACATAAAGGACTTCTGCCATCACAAAAAAAACAATTAAAGGCAGGACATAACCTTGCAAAGGTCCTTTGAGTCTGCGAGTAGAAAATTCATGTTCGTCGTCTTCTGGTATCCAACGGTTAGAGTCAGGAAAAGACTGATAATATTTTTCTGATAAATATAACAGAATTACAGACCCAAATACTACCATTAAACCCGATAATATTGTGACATTATTTATGCCAACAAATTTGAGGATTAAAGGCAGAGAAAATCCACTAATTACTCCTGCTACTAAAAAACCACTACTAATAATTGGATATGTACGCTTAATTTCTCTAATATTAAATAATTGATTAGCGGTAATTGAGGTATTTAGATCGTTAAGTAAGTAACTTGCTTCTACCCACAACCACATGATAAAAATACTAATAAAGGCTAAACTTAGGCCAGCTATTTGTATATTTTCGATGCCTATGCCAAACCTAAATAGGAACAAAGGAGCTGCCATTAGTAACAGGATAACTACTATGACTCGGCGTAGAGGCAATAGTTTTTGTAACCAGGAATAGATAAACCCCAGTCCTGAACCTATACCAGCACTAGCAATATAAATCCACGGTAGTTTGTCAGCTCCATATTGATCTAAAAATAAACTAACTGTACTCAGTTCTAACCAAATTAATCCTACAGAAGTCAGAGTATATACAGCAAACATTAGCAATGTTCGCTCTACCTCCTCAGAACGGAGATTGAGAGATCTTAAAAATTTCTGCCCCAATCCTGTAGAATCTTTTAACCTTGTCAGTTCCATGTAGCTTAATAAATTTGATCTTAAAGTTTATATTTAAGTATATCTTTGTCCTGTCATACTTTAAATCCTCTCCTAAGATGTCTTAGAAGAGGATAGATTATAATTAATAATGTGGCATCCAAGGACTATGGCTAACCCACTAAAAAACTAATATTCTCCTACACTTTGGAGCCATAAATATTTGTGAGCATTTAACTTTACTTTTTAGGAGATAGCAACATCATCATACTGCGTCCCTCCTTTTTAGGGGCCTGCTGAACTTCAGCTAAATCTTTTAAATCTGTTGCCATCCGTTTCAATAAGTCTTCTGCAAGGTTACTATGCTGTATTTCCCGGCCCCGGAACATAATAGTGGCCTTAACTTTATCCCCCGACTTGAGAAAGCGCTCTGCCTGAGATAAGCGAACATGATAATCATGTTCCTCAATCTTATAACGCATCTTCACTTCTTTCACTTCTGCATTATGCTGCTTTCGTTTGGCTTCCTGGGCTTTCTTTTTCTGCTCAAACTGGTACTTACCATAGTCCATTATTTTACAAACAGGTGGATCAGCTTTGTCACTGACCAGAACCAGATCGAGTTCCTTTTCCTCGGCCATCCGCAACGCTTCTCTTGTATCTATAATTCCCAACTGTGAGCCATCTGCATCAATAGCTCTGACTTTGGGAACCCGAATATTGTCATTAACTTGAGGGAGATTGCGATTATTTCTTCTTTCGATTGGCATTAATTAGGATATACAAAATATTGTTTATAAGGACATCCGTACCACATTAGGTTACGGTATTACTTAACTACCTCTTTTATAACGCAAAGCGTTTGAAGATAGTTTTATTTAGCTTATACCTACCGATGTTAATTTCGGGATTTAATGGCATACATTATATAGATAGATTTAAACAAAATATTTTAAATATTTGGTAATCATCTACCTAAATTTGCTACCTAAATTTCTTAGTCAAATATAGCTCTTTCAGGTTAAATATTATATCATAATTAATCACTTTTATGCAACCCTAATAATTATGACTGATAATAGGTCAAAATATAATAATCATCTCTATTTTGACTTGATTTGATAGTTTGCAAATCTTAATATTAAGGAGTTAAAGCTAATAGTGACTCGTACTACTGGTAACTGGCAACAAAAAATTGGTAGTCAACGAGACTGGGTATGGCGAGGTTGGCAAACTCGCTACACTTATTTTCGATGCCAAAACCATCAGGAAGTTGTCGAAGGCCATACATTAGAGAAAGATAACCCTCCTCTATTACTTTTGCATGGTTTTGGAGCTTCCATAGGCCATTGGCGACACAATCTCGATGTACTCAGTCAAAAGCATACAGTTTATGCCCTAGACTTAGTTGGTTTTGGTGCTTCTGAAAAAGCGATCGCCAACTATGATGTCAACTTTTGGGTAGAACAAGTCTATGAATTTTGGCAAACTTTTATCCAAGTACCAGTGGTATTAGTGGGTAATTCTATTGGTTCATTAATCTCTATGGTGGCGGCTGCTTCCTATCCAGAAATGGTTCAGCAGTTAATAATGATTAGTCTACCCGATCCTGCTGCCCAAGCAGAAGCAATTCCTCCCCGGTTATTGCCCATTGTTGAATTTATTCAAAATTTTGTTGCTTCTCCACCATTACTCAGACTTTTGTTCTCTCTAGTTAGTAGACGTTCAGTTATTCGTCGCTGGGTGAAACTTGCCTACGCTAGTCCAGATAAAATTACTGAAGAACTTGTAGATATATTAGCCGGACCGCCGAGGGATCGTGGTGCTACCCGTGCATTTTGTATTTTGTTTAAGGTTATGGGTAGTAGCAAATTAGGTCCTAGTGTAAAGTTAGTGCTTCCTACCCTAGAAATTCCCATACTTTTAATTTGGGGTAAACAAGATTTATTAATTCCACCTAAATTTGCCAACCCCAATCAGTTTACTCAGCTTAATTCTCGTTTACAGTTGAGAGAGTTAGATAATGCTGGTCATTGTCCCCATGATGAATGTCCCGAAATAGTCAATCAACTTATTCTAGATTGGGTAGCGGAACCAAAACAATAGACATCTCCAGAAAAGAGAGAGTAGGGAGCAGGGAGCAGGGAGAAATAATTGATGTTTTCTTTACCATAATTAATTGTATTTTTTCTTATTGGAGATGTCTAATAAAATATCTAGCCATAATTTGCACTACTATATAAAAAGCGTTTTATATTGAGTATTTCCCCTTTTTTTATACTTATTTATTACTGCTTTATTTCTGATAATAGATGTAATACTAAATTGATAAATGTTTGCTACAAATATTATCAATCTTGAGTGTTGGGTCTGGGGTGTGGTTAAATAATCGGAAAAACGAATAAAAATGCTGGTTATCAAAGGGATAAAGTGGAAAAACTTGATTAATTAGTTAATAGTTGAAGTTTGCTCAAGCATCACATTCTTTTTTAAAATTGGTATAAATATACTAATCCTAAATGATTTATGAAAAAAAAACTTTAGGGGTCTGGTTTTCAAATCCCATTTTTGTTTAGGTTTGGATATTAAACCCCTACAATCAAATATTACTGAATAATTACAGCGGTTTTCCTGCACGCTAGACCACAGTAGGGACATTGCATACAACGTCCCTAAAGGGTTTTGTTTATGGCTCCGGTGGTTCATCAAGAGCGAAAAGCGCTGTAAGGTCTAAAGCCTCTCCTTTTAAGAATAAAAAATCAAAAAAATTATTTTGGTTAATCCTCTTCTTTTCACAAGAGGTAATTATTAATTGTTAATTAATTAAATCATATTTGATATTTCCTTCCACATTTCTCAGACTTCTCAGACTTCTCACACTTCCCATACTCCCCTATTTAATCAGATATAGCAAAATTTTTTAAAATTATTAGTATAACATCTCATATCAAATCCTCCAAGCAATTTATATTTTTAAATTATCTCAATATAAATATCTGTCTTCTGAAAAATATTCACTTCTAATATCCTTAAAATCAACCACAGTTATTAACACAAAACTTTCCTGTATATCCTCTTACACACCTGAATAGATTCAAATAGGGTTAAGAAGATAGCATTACCTAGAGCAAAAATGTAAGACCTTATCACTTATGTTTTGTTAATCTTATCCCAGCAAAAAATCTGACCATTTTTACCTAAGTCTCAACAAGGAAATACAGAACGTGAAATTTAACTGGTTACTATCAAGTTTATTCAGTGTGTTTTTACTTTCATCAACCGCCGAAGCTGCTAGTTTAAAGTCTTGGAATTTTGATACTAATCGAAACTTACTCAACTTTACCACCTCTGGAAAAGTTAAACCAACTGTAGAATTAAAATTAAATCCGACTCGCTTGATTATTAACTTACCAGAAACCAGTTTTAGTAATTCCATAGTTAATCAAATAAATAAACCAGAAATTAAATCAATTCAAGTTCAGCAAGCCAGTAACAATACCACAATAGAAATAGAGCTTAAATCGGGTTATATGATTGACCCTCAACAGGTACAATTTCACAATATATATCCTGGTCGATGGAATGTAGAATTACCACCATTGGAATTAATTAAAAATCATTCCCTGGCTCGTCAACAAATTAATAACTTGCCGGATAAAGTTATTTTAGAAGATATTCAGGTAATATCAGATGGTTTGTTGATTAACACTAGCGGTGGTAAACCAGAAATTATAGTTAATGAAAGTCCTACTAGCAACTACATTTATATTGATATTAAAGGTTGCTCTGTTTCTAGTAATTTTACCAAATTAGACAAACTAATTCATCAACATGGAATAGGTCGAATTGTAGTAAATAAAATAGATGAGTCAATACCATCTATGAGGATAATGCTACAGAAAATAAACCCAAATATTAACTGGAAAATCTCGCTAAATGAAGCAGGTGGAATTTTGGTATCCAGTAAAAATATTGAACAACAGTTACCAAAATTAGCTGCTTCAGACTATAACTATAAACTGACTACTATTGAGTCTATAGAGTTAATTAATGATGGAGCTGAAATTCTGATTAAAGCTAATCAACCTATTACTTCTTATCGTAGTAAATGGGATATGTTTTCGGGAGCTTATCAGATTATTATTCCGGCAGCTAAACTAGGTAGTAAAATTACACCTCCAAGGTTATATTCAAATACTTCTGTTTTATGGATATATTCAAAACAAAAAGAAAACAATCAAGTAGTAATTATGATTAAACCTACTGCTAATATTCAGCTTCAGAAACCTATTCAGCTTAGTCATAAATTTTTATCATTGAAATTAAAAAAATTGAATGAAAATTTTGCTGCTCCCAGTCAAACAACAGCTTCAACTAATAATTCCAGACCTTTAATTTTGCCTAGAGAAAATTCCCCTAATTCTAATTATACGCCTCTAAATCAACGGGTAGTAGTGGCAATCGATCCAGGTCATGGAGGAGCAGATCCTGGTGCTGTAGGAATTGATGGTTTACGAGAAAAGGATGTTGTTTTACCTATATCTAAACAAGTAGCAGATAAGTTAAAAGAAAAAGGTATTGAAGTAGTTTTTACTCGTAGTAATGATTTGGAAGTTGACCTTGCACCGAGAGTGGACTTAGCAGAGCGTATTAATGCTACTTTATTTGTTAGTATTCATGCTAATGCTATTAGTATGAGTCGTCCTGATGTGAATGGAATTGAAACTTATTATTATCAAACCGGAGCTGCTTTAGCTACGACTATTCATAATAGTTTATTAGCAGCTACAGGAGGTCCAGATCGTCAAGTTAGATCGGCTAGATTTTATGTTTTGAGGAAAACTTCTATGCCTGCAGTATTAGTGGAGGTTGGTTTTGTTACTGGGGCTGAGGATGCTCCTAAATTGGCTAATCCAAATTATCGTAGTTTATTAGCTGATGCTATCGCTGAAGGGGTGTTTAAATATATACAAAACAATTATCTTAATCGTTAAAATTTACTCTTTATCATAAAATTATAGTATATATTTGATATTTTTACTTTAATTTTTTTTGAGACTATTTATGTTATTTTTCAAATTAAACTATTGCTCTTTTACTTTCTCATTGGATGAGGAATTATAGTGATAGTTATTTGATTGTAAGACGAAAATAATGACAACTGAAACTAAACAACAAAGAATTGGTATTTTTGATAGTGGTGTGGGTGGTTTGACTGTTTTAAGAGAATTATATAAACAGTTACCTAATGAATCTATTTTGTACTTTGGCGATACGGCAAGATTACCTTATGGCACAAGAACTAGCGCTGAAATTTTGCAATTTGTCTACGAAATTTTGGAGTGGTTAATAGGCAAAGAAGTCAAAATGGTATTAATGGCTTGCAATACAAGTTCTGCTCTTGCTTTAGATAAAGTAAAGTCTGAATTTAATATTCCTATTTTAGGATTAATTGTACCAGGAGCCAATGCTGCAGTTGAAAGAGGTAAAAGAATTGGTGTAATAGCGACTCCAGCTACTGCTGCTAGTGATGCTTATCGTCGTGCTATTTTAGAAGCTGATCCTTTTGTTCAAGTTTGGCAAGTTGGTTGTCCCTATTTTGTCCCATTAATTGAACAAAATCAACTTCACGATCCTTATACATATCAGATAGCACAAGAATATTTAGCGCCTTTGCTACAGCAACATATTGATACGTTAGTCTATGGTTGTACTCATTATCCCTATTTGGAGCCAATACTAAGGTCGTTATTACCTAGCTCTGTGGAGTTAGTAGATCCTGCTATATCTTTAGTAAAAGTAGTTGCTAAAGAGTTAGAAATGCTGAATTTACAAAACTATAAGCAACCAAAACCTACAGAATTTGTAGTTACTGGTTCTCCTCAAAAGTTTGCTGAGTTATCTTTACAGTGGCTTGGCTACACGCCTATTGTACAAAAAGTCTCTTTGCCTGCTGTTTTAGGTCAAGCTCTTTCAATCTAAATTATAGATAGATAGTTATTAACAAATTTCCCCCAGTTTAGCACTGGGGGAAATATTATTAATCATTATTTTTTTTGCTCGATCACTATTTCTCTGATTAATTTAGCTCTACAAGTTTAATTCGGAAATAATCAGTAACAAGATTTACAGCAAGCAAGTTAATAATTTACTACCCTAAGTCTTAATTTACTGTTTTCAAATAATTTGACATATTCCGATCGCTAAATTCAGAGATTATCGCAAAAATCTTTTTCCTAAACTAATGTAAACTAGTTCGCGATTCAGGGACACCTTGTTGCCAAGATTGATTACTAGTAATTTTTGCACCTTTTTGGGCGACTATAAGTAGCAAATAAACGCTAAATACATAAGCAGCTGCGAGAATGGGAATAATTACAGGAATTTGATTGTAGTTCATGGTTTGGCGAAATATTCTATGAGGAGCAAAAGATTGAAACTTTTCCTAGCTCGAAAGCTTCGGAATTGCTAATTACATTGATCTAATTTCACTTCAACATTATTTATTAAGTCAATGGTCAAAGTAAAATTCAAATCTTGATTGTGATGTAAAGACATAAATTTAAGTATGTCTTTAATCTCAATAATATATTCAATAAGTTTGGCTTTCAAGGCCAAGCTCAAATAGCAGATATTTTGATTTTTCCAAGTTTATGAACGATGATTGAGTTCCCTTCTGCTAAGGTAATCTCTAGTTAACGTCTTGAGCAATATGTTTAGAAATAAGGTTGAATTTTTCAACCCTAGTTATTCCCCATAAAATTATTAATTAGGAAATACTATCAAGCTCATTTTATTGATTTATAGTTATATCTTGGTATAGCCTTACCTTTTGGAAAGACATATTACCTATTTGTCGGCACTAACATTACCGACTATTTGAACCATCTAAGCTTAATTTATGATGAGGTAATACAATTTCTCAATCACTCTTGAGAGAATGTTTTTGAGATTATAACTCCGATTACATCAACTTGCAATTAGATTTCAGTAACTAGGATATTGATAGCTTTGAAGAAATTATATTAACTAAACTTCCTCAACCTAGTGATCTGAAAATATATCTCACACAAACAAGAAGTTATATGGTCTGCTCTGTTTCTGTATATTAGAATATCACCTTACAGCTTATTTATAAACCCTCAACAGGGAAAGCTTTCAGGAAATATAAATATAGTCTTCAGTTTATGAGCATTTTACTTCAGAAGCACTTGGCTAATTTTTCGTATGACAGCTAACTTTTAACTCTTTAGTAACTTGTGGCCAACTCATGGTTCTGACCAGATTTAACCGGTGTTTCAATTTACCCATAAGAGTAACTTGGTTAACCTTTTCGGCTAAAATAACGATACAAGTTCTCACTAAAGCTCATACCCTATCTTTGATGAGTAGGATAATTTTACTTGGCATCCTCCCGACCCTGCTCTGACGAGACAGGGTGGGATTCCCGAACCATCACTGATAGGAGCTTTCTGCTGCCTCTTGCCTCCTCCGGAGGAGCTTCGCTAACATCGCAGCTGCCTCCAAGGCCGAACCTTTTTCTGGTCTTATGGTCGATACACAGACAAGCCAGCGCGGTCTTAGGGGTCTCCCCCATGAGCGACTGGCGCTGACACTGCTAGCCCAGCAGCCTTATTCTTCTACCATAGGACGCTATTGTAAATACCGCAATATTGATTGCTTTTCATCCCGAAGCTCCCGTTCCGGAGATATCGGGTCTTCAAGCAACGTTGAGATAAAACAGGTAGCTTCTGAATAGATTGAATTATTACTATTCTTAGTATCAATCTAACACAATAGTTGATATTTGTACAGAGTTTTTTGATAAAACATTGACAATTAGATACAATTTACTAATAGCTAATGATAGCAATGGTGATGAGAACTTAAAATTTGTGTTTAGATTTCTAGCAACCAGTTTATACTTTAAATTAAAAATTTAATTTTAATTAAAATTTATTTATTTAACTTTCCGATAAAATGATGGTTAGCTTAAAATAAGAATATAATATGTAAAATTTTGTTAACTTGTAGCTTCTTTGGCTAATCCATGACTTCTTCCACTCTCCTATTTTCCCCAGTTGAAGCAGACCTGCAACTGCTAACAGATAATTTAAAACGGTTGGTCGGTGCCCGTCACCCAATCCTGTACGCGGCTGCAGAACACCTATTCCGCGTCAAGGGAAAGCGGGTGAGACCAGCCGTTGTCCTCTTGATTTCGCGTTCTACCATGCCCAATCAGGAAATTACTCCTAAACATCGTAGGTTGGCAGAAATCACAGAAATGATCCATACTGCCAGTTTAGTTCACGATGATGTAGTGGACGAATCAGAAATTCGTCGAGGTGTCCCCACTGTTCACAGCTTATTTACCAACCGTGTAGCGGTACTAGCTGGAGATTTCCTGTTTGCTCAATCTTCTTGGTACTTGGCAAATCTAGATAATTTAGAAGTTGTAAAACTGCTTTCCGAAGTAATTATGGACCTTGCTGAAGGAGAAATTCAGCAAGGACTGCATAAATTTGATGATGAGCTATCTATAGAGGCTTACCTAGAAAAGAGCTACTATAAAACAGCTTCTCTGATTGCTAATAGTTCCAAAGCAGCAGCTATTATTAGCGGTGCATCACCAGAAGTAGCCCAGGATATGTACCAATATGGGCGACATTTAGGTTTAGCCTTCCAGATAGTGGACGACATACTAGACTTTACTAGCGTGACAGAATCTTTGGGAAAACCCGCCTGTTCTGATCTTAAAAGTGGTAATTTGACAGCACCAACATTATATGCTCTGGAAGAAAAGCCTGGCCTAGAACCACTAATTCAAAGAGAATTGGCCCAAGAAGGTGATTTAGAAGAGGCAATCAAGTTGATTAAAGATAGTCATGGCATTGAAAAGTCTAGGGAACTGGCAGCTCTAAATGGCAAGATGGCAGTTGAGTATTTACAATGTTTGCCTGATTGTGATTCTCGTCAGGCTTTGATTAATCTTGCTGACTATGTTTTAAGTAGGCTGTATTAGATTTTAGTATCTTAAAACCACAAACCACAAGTTTGCCAGATACTACTAGCAATTTTATTCAGAATTGAGCCATTTGATTAATTTGATTAACCTGATGATCCTTTATAATCTGCCAATATTTAGAGTGGTGTATCTGACAAAAAATTTTGTTTAGTTAAACTCCACTAAATGGCTAACTTACTGATCGGTCTGATCAAGTTATTAGTAATATAAAATTCTGACTTTGACAATCGTCTGAAAATTTTAAGCAATGTCTGGAGGAATTTTGCTAGAGTTAGAGCTAGAGGGTGGCTGATATTGTTGCAGGTACACGCCTATCAACTTTTGGACATCCTCCCTCTTAACCTCCGTAGCTGTTGTCAAATTACTAGGTATTTCAAAAAATATCAGGCTATCTAGAGGTTCAATTGCTATCATTTGAAAAAGTATATGAATAACTGGTACAGGTATTACCACGACATGCTCTTCAACTATTGATGATGAAGCATCTTTTAGTGTAGGAAAAGCGTAAATAACTCGTTTTTCTAATTCTGTATTTGTGCGATGACCTAAAGTAGTTAATACCCAGTTTTGTTCTAAAGTTTGCAAAATGTAGTATTGCATATGTTTTAGTTGTTCAGCTAAAAGCTTTAAAGCAGGTGTAATTGCTGCAACAACTTGTGGAGTTTTACCATCTTGGGGCGCATTTTTAATCAGTGTTTGGATTTGTTGATCTAAGTCCATATTTAATGTTTGAAAAAATTGTCTAAGGTGCAAGAAAGAATACTTAGAAGTAGGGTGTATTTGTCGTTGGTTATAAAAGTTTATTAGTAGTTAATTATTAACACAATGATGGGGGAAATCTGCCTAATTGGCGAAGAAATCTTAAAGCTACTCCTAGAAGAATTTCAGCAGTCTACTCGTGCGTCAAGGCAAAATTGCCAGGAAGTTGCAGAGCGTATCAAAGAAGAGGTAAAAAGAATTTGTACAGAAAGCAAAAGAATTCAAGCATCCGGGGAAGTGGGTAAGTGGGCCAAAAATCTAGCTCAACATCGTCTGAGACAATGTATAAAATATTACCATCTAGGTTCTAGGCAGGGAAGGGTAGACTTACACAGCACCCTAAGTGCTATTGTTTATAGATATATCACTCCTCCCCAAATACAATCAAGTTATCAGGCTAGATTAAATCTGATTGAAGATTTTCTACAACAATTTTATCTTGAGGCCCTGAATGCTTTTCGGCGAGAAGCTGAACTGCCAGCAACCTATAGTCCTCGTACTTTACTGGAACTGGCAGAATATATGGCCTTTACAGAACGTTACGGAAAAAGACGTATTCCTTTGCCAGGGGGTCGGAGCCAACAGTTAATTATTCTGCGGGCTCAAACATTTTCTCAGCAACAGCCAAAGGAAACTTATGTAGATATTGACCAAGCTGCAGAGGGAACAACTACTGATTCAGATAAGACTTGGAACGACGGGTCTATGCAGCAAGTCCGTGAAGCCATGGTTGCACAGGATACAGATAATGATATTGGTTCTCTACGTCAGGTGATAGTTGAAGAACTTATGGCCTATTTAGAGGAACGCGATCAACAAGACTGTGCAGACTACTTTGCTCTGCGTTTACAAGACTTATCAACTGGAGAGATAGAATCTATTTTGGGTCTGACTCCCCGCCAACGGGATTATTTACAGCAGCGGTTTAAATACCATTTGCTGAAATTTGCCATGGGACATCGGTGGGAGTTAGTTCATCAATGGTTAGAAGCAGGTTTAGAACATGACTTAGGGTTGACTCCTACAGAGTGGTCAACTTTAAATCAGCAAATTGATTCAGAACAGCAGAGTTTGCTAAAGTTAAAGCAACAAGGTATGTCTGATGAAGCGATCGCTAAAACTTTAGGTCGTAAAGTAACTCAGGTGAAGAAAAAGTGGTATAAACTACTTGAACTTGCTTGGGAATTACGAAATCGTTCAGGTTCCGGAACAGGGGCATCTAGTGATGAATAACGAAACGAATAAACAGGTACAAGCTTTCGAGAAAAATTTCTTTGACTGGCTTTTATCAGAGCCAAGTTCTACAACAGAAGTATCGAAAGTAGGGGAAAAAAACCAACCTATTAATCATATTAGTAGGGTTAGTAGGGAAGAAAAAATCAGGGGGGAATTAGAGTGGGAAGAACATGACCCACTTGATTCTGAAGAGATTGACTTTCCCCTCCAAGACGAAAGTCAACTACTTACACTGGGAGAAATACCAACTGTGAATAATCGTTTCGAGACTGTGTTACAAGAGCGACTGAAAGCGGAAATTCAAACTAAACCGCCTCGATTTCCTTGGGAAAATAACTTAAACTTACTAGACTACGATGCTGAGTATCCAGACGTAGAGCGTGAACATTGGGTTCCCCCAATTCACCTGTGGGCATCACAGATGCAAAATCTCAGGTGGGGACTACGGCCAATACCTTTAACAGAGAGTATCTTTGCTGAACTTTTAGAAAATTGCCAGGAGATGGCGAAATCAAGCCTACGATCTGGTAGCAAATTGGTAAGAGCTGTAGATAGTTTGTTCCCAGGGCAAACTCAATCCTTGAATGACCTAGCTGGTTTGGTGCTAGCAGGTCCAGCCAGAGATGGAGAATTGAATCCAAATCAAATTGACAATTATAATGCTGCGACACCAAAGCAACAGATGTTGTTGTCATTATTAGCGGCTCAGGAGATTATATCTTCTTTAACCCTGAATTGTGATTTGAATCAATCATTGGTAAAAAGACAATGGCAAACTGCCTTGGGATGGATTCAAATAGAAGCCGAATACTATATTAGTCAAGATAAATCTTCTCCATCTTTAAAAGTCAAGGTTCAATTACCTGAAGCAGCTAGTATTGAACTTGAAGGAAAAAAAGTCAAAGCAACTGCAGAACGTTCTGATCCAGGTAATTTATGTGTGGAGCTATTTGATCCAGAACCTGGTCAAATATATCAGCTCGTGATTAGATTCTCAAATTGGGAACAAAAATCTCTGAAATTTGCGGTCTTTCCCAAGCAGAATTAAGAAAATTTCAGGCTAAATACTTGGGGTGAAAAGTAACGAAAAGCAACTATAGCGTGCCTATGCTCTAAAAGTTGAGAAATTTGAACTGTTTCTTGATTATCTCATTAACTTAAGTTACTGAAAAAAAATCAGTATTTTCTAACAACATTGAATGAGGGCTTTACCTTAGCATCTACCAATAAATTATGTCTAATTCCGCTTGGGAATTGCGAAATCTACCTATATTAGGTCCTCTCTGGCAACGCATAGAGGCAGCACCAAAGCCTGTTCCAGAAAATTCTATTCTTTTACGAGTAATGGTACAGGGGTTAGTAATAGTTGGTGTACTTGCAATTGATGTAGCTGCAGGAGTGGCAACAGATGAGCTTCCTCTTACTGTCTGGGCAGCTCCGTTAAGTGTAGTAGGAGCGATTTGGAGTTGGTACAATCGCTATAAACGCAATGTACCAGCAAAGTTTTGTTTAGCTATTGGGATGTTGTTGGCACTGGCTGCTTTTTTGAGTAGGCTGGTTGGTGAGTTGAATGATACACGATTAGTATTAGCTGAGTTATTGATTCAACTACAGGTACTTCATAGCTTCGACTTACCCAGGCGGAAAGACTTGGGTTATTCGATGGTAATAGGGCTAATTTTGTTAGGAGTAGCAGGTACTATTAGCCAAACTTTAACCTATGGGCCTGTATTGCTGATATTTATTGCGATCGCTATCCCAACTTTAGTATTGGATTACCGCTCCAGATTGGGCTTACAGCAAACAGTTTTTGGCAGTAATTTGAATGTTAAACAGAAACCAAATCAAATATCTGTATTAAAAGCTACTTTATCTCCGAAAAAATTAACAATATTGTTGTTGGTAGTTATTGGATTAGGTTTAGGGATTTTTGCTTTTTTACCGAGATTACCAGGCTATCAATTACGGACTTTTCCTATTAGTGCCCCGATTAATTTTGATGTGGAAAATTTTGATGGGCGAACTATAACTAATCCTGGTTATATTGGTCAAGGTAGAGGGGAAGGAGATGGTTCTGGTCTAGGAAGTGGAACTAATCAAGAATCTGGTCCAGGAACTCTTGATACTACTTATTATTATGGATTTAATACTAAAATAAATCAAAATTTGCGCGGACAATTGGAGCCTCAAGTTGTGATGCGTGTTAGGTCACAAGCGGAGGGTTTTTGGCGAGTTTTAGCTTTTGATAAGTATACAGGTGAAGGTTGGGAAATTTCTCGAAATGACAATACATTCACTTTAAATCGTCCCCGTTGGTCTTACCAATTTTATGTTAATTGGCCTCGAAAGAGATATATAAATAAAAGTAGAGAAGTAATTCAAAGTTACACTATTGTTTCTCAATTGCCAAATTTAATTCCGGCTTTATACGAAGCAGAAGAGTTATATTTTCCCACTGAAAAAATTGCCATAGACCCTGATGGTAATTTGCGCTCTCCACTAGAATTAAGGGAAGGTTTAACTTATACAGCGATTTCTGAAGTTCCTTATCGAAATCGTACTATTTTAGGTCAGGCGGGTACAAATTATCCACAAAGTATCAGTAAGTATTACTTACAAATCCCTCCAGAAATTGCAGAGAAAGTCAGAGAAAAAACTGAAGAAATATTAGCTAATAAAAATAAAGTTGCTAAATCGGCAGAAGCAATTGTTTCGCCTTATGAAAAAGCTCTTTATTTAGCCCAATATCTTAAACAAAATCCCAACTATAAATTACAGAAAGAACCGCCATTTTTTGCAGAAAATGAAGACTTAGTATCGGCTTTTTTATTTGGTTATAAAAATAGTCCGGAAGGGGAAAAAATCATAGGTGGTTATGGCGACCATTTTTCTACCGTTCTGACGATAATGTTACGTTCAATTGGTATTCCTGCTAGGTTAGTTGCGGGTTATTCTCCTGGTGAGTTTAATCCTTTTACTGGTTTGTATGTGGTTAAAAATACTGATGCTTATATGATGACGGAGGTTTATTTTCCTGATTATGGATGGTTTGCTTTTAATCCGATTCCTGGTATGCCATTAATTCCTCCTTCAATTGAGGAAAATCAAACTTTTAGTACATTGATGGCTTTTTGGAAGTGGGTTGCTGGTTGGTTGCCTTCTCCTGTAACTGGTTTTATGGAGCGGTTTATTGGTGGAATTTTTCGTTGGATATTGGGAATTATTGGTTGGTTTTTTGCTTTATTTTCTCAGGGTTGGCAAGGGATATTTGCTGGTTTGATTATATCTACTGGTTTAGCTTTTTTAGGTTGGATATTCTACATATTTTTCCGGGGATGGCGTTATCGTCGCTGGTTATCAAAGTTACCGCCGATGGAAAGTTTGTATCAACAAATGTTGCGTTTAATTGGTAGTAAGGGATTTGTGAAGCGGAGTTTTCAGACACCTTTTGAATATACTACTGCTATTAGAGAATATCATTCAATTAATGATTTGGAGATAATTGAGGAAATTTCTCAGGCTTATGTAGGGTGGCGTTATGGTGGTAAGGAAGTTAATTTAAGTAAGTTAAAAAAGTTGCTCCAAGTTTTAAAAAAGAATATAAAACGGAACTTATAGTCATTAAATAAATTTCTAGGTTGAGCGGTGGTAGGTGGTAGTTCAACAATTAATAATTATTAATTATTAATTAACAATTACCTCTCTTGGAAAAGAAGAAGATTGACTAAAAGGAAAGTTTTTTCTTATTTCCCCTGAAAGGGGGGAGGCTTTAGACCAGAATTGTTGCGTAGGGAATAAATCTTAATTCAGATATTTATAGCTGAATTATGTTTTTCAATATACTAATAATGACTTTATAGCTAATACTTAATAAACCTAAAATACGGTGTAATTTTCCTCCTCATTCCTTCTGACTTCCGACTTCTAAATTCTGACTTATAACCCCTACGCTCCACGAAAATACCTCTTCAGCAAATCCTACTTAGGATTAACTAATTTAAACAGCTTTTGCTTAATTTGAGCATTAAAAACATCCCACTTTTTCTGAGAATATTCGCTGTTATCATTAAAACCAGAAAGAAAACCAATTGGAATTTCAAAACCTCCAGCTTGGGAACGTCCCCCACCAAAAAAGCGCCCTTGAGCATCCATTCCAAAAGCTTCTTTAATAAATTCATCTGGATCTAAAGTAATTTTGTTGGTTCGCAGGGAACCAATAACTACTTCTAATTCCTCTTGTTTGTCGTGAACTATTCCATAAACAACTGCAGTATGAACATTTTCCTCTGTGAGCAAAAAGTCTGCAGCTTGGGGAATAGCATCTCGATCTAGAGCGCGTAGATAACCAACACCAGATATAGAGAAATTATTGTCTATCCAGCGATGAGATAATGCTCTTTCGATAATATCCATAACACGCTTAGAACGAGAAGACTGCAAAACAGCATCTAACAGAGAAGAATCATAAAAACGACTTAAATATGCTGCTGCCAAAAAATCTTCATCTGTTGCTTGTCGTAATTGATTTGTATCAGACCTCAAACCGTGCATTAAAGCTGTGGCACATTTGATATGTTCAGCAGTATTACTATCAAATTCTAGTAGTCCTGCTTGAATATATTGGGTTAATATAGTTGCTGTTGCTTTGACTGCAGGGCGAATATCTACAAATTCTGGTTTTAAATCATCTTGTAGACTATGGTGGTCAATAATTGCTGTTACGGGGAGAGTGGGTTTTACCAGTGAGGTTAGTTGACTGGTAGTACCTTGATTATCAATAAAAACACACCCCTGATATAGGGATAAATCCTTTTTTTTAGTAGTTTCAACTGTCCATCTTTGTACTGGTAAATTTGTTAATTTTACCAGTGCAATATTTTCTTGATGACTGAGAGTTCCTGCATAGATAATATCAGATTCTATATCATATTGTTGGGCAATTAATTTATAAGCCCAAGCACCGGAAAGAGCATCTGGGTCTGGAAAATCTTGTAAGATAATTAGTTGGCGAGTATTTGAGTATTTTTCTAAATTTTTTCTCAAAGCCTCTATTTTTAAGTTGGTCGGAATAGGGATTATTTTATTCTGTGAGTTATTGTGACTATTTTTTGTTGGTATTTCCAGATGATTAACTTGTGATTGATTCATAATAATTTTTAAAGGGAGTTAGTGAGATTTCTAAATTTATGATAAAAATTATACTATACTAGTATAATACTAATTTGATAAATATTTGCTACAAATAAATTTCGAGGTTTTAAGGTGGTAGGTGGAATGTAATTATTTTCTGCGGAATGCTCCGCAAACAGCTATTAGCTAACAGCAATAAAAGTTAATAAGTCAGAATTTTTAGTAGAGAAAAGGGGAAAATTTGAGGGAGGATTATTCGGATGATATTCCCTCAATCTACCATTTATCCTGACTAGTAGGGGCGATTTCCTGCAGAATTCTACCCAAACGCGAATCGCCCCTACTGATACCAAATCCGGTTATCAAAAGCCCGTTTTTTAAACTCCTCTCTAACCCTTCTGCCTTCTGCTTTACCTTTATCATAAAGGTTCTTTGTAAACAGGATTTAGTATGACTATTGACTACTAGAAACAGCAAAAATACTTTTGTCAGCAAAGCCTAATTATCAATCAAGTCTGACGAAGATGACTTATTAATTTCATCTATAACTTGATTGGGAAAACACCGATGGCGACGATACCAAGTTGCACATCCCACTAATATTGCTATTAGACTTAATGCTCCAATTAAAGGTAAAATATCACCTGTTTTTAATGCTGTTAGACCAAAACTTCCTAACATTACAAAAGGCAAAATACCAGGCACTGTTCCCAAGATAGTACCTAACAAATAGTCTTTAAAACTAACAGAAGTTAATCCCGCAGCAAAATTGACTAAACCATAAGGAATTATTGGTAATAAACGAATAGCAAACATATAAAATAACCCACTCTGACGCATTTCAGCATCCATTGCTTCCCAATGTCCAGCTAGCTTTTGAGAAATCCATTTTCTGCCTATATTTCGAGAGTAATAAAATGCCAAAATTGCTGCAATTATAGCCGCTAAACTTGTCCAGAATGTGCCTAACCACACTCCAAAAATTGCTCCCCCAGTTAAATTAAGTGGTGTGGAAGGTAAAACTAAAATAGTTGCTATTGTATAAATAATTATATAGATTATTGGTGCCCAAAAACCTGCTTGCTCTAGCCAAGTTTTAATTTGTTCTGGAGCTAAACCGTCTAATAAATAAACTGCTATGGCAGTAGCAATTAGACAAAGAATTGTCAGCAGGAAAATTCCGGTTTTAATCCTTGTTTTTAAATTTAACATTAAATCTCTGGTCTCACTTATAATTATTGCTTTAGTCTGATTTTTAGAATTACTTTTAAAATCACAAAAAGTAGGAGATTATTCACCAGTATTAATATGGTGTTTAAATCCATAGCTTTCCCTGACTAAATAAAGGGGTCTTTTCTTGACTTCATCGTGAACCCGACCTAAATATTCACCCAATATTCCCAGAGATACTAACTGCATTGCTCCTAAAAATAATACAGCCACCATTAAGGAAGCATAACCTGGTACATCAATTCCTAATACCAAAGTACGAATTACTAAAAAGCTAGCATAAATAAATGAAATTAAAGAAATTGAAATGCCAATATAACTCCAAATTTTTAGAGGTAGAGAACTAAAAGCAGTAATACCTTGAATTGCTAAATTCCAAAGCTGCCAATAATTCCATTTTGTTTGACCTTTAAAACGAGGTTTTCTGTCATATAATATTGAAGTTTGTTTATAACCTACCCAGGAAAATAAACCCTTCATAAAACGGTTATTTTCTGGCAACTGTTTGAGAGCTTCTACAACTTTCCGATCCATTAACCGAAAATCACCAGTATTAGGTGGAATTTTTACAGGAGTTAAACGTTGAATTATCTCATAAAATTTGTGGGCTGTGAATTGTTTGAGCCAAGTTTCTCCTTGTCGCGATCGCCTAGTTGCGTAGACTACATCATATCCTTCTCGCCATTTATTTATCAGTTGAATAATTAATTCTGGCGGGTCTTGCAAATCAGCATCTATGGGTATAACTGCATCGCCTATTGTATAATCAAGACCTGCTGTTAGTGCAATTTCTTTACCAAAGTTACGGGAAAAGTTAAGTATTTTAATTGCAGAATTTTTTTGATGATGTGCTATTAACAACTGTAGAGTATTATCTTGACTACCATCATTAATACAAACAATTTCATAGGTGATTTTTAGAGATTCTAATACTGATATTAGTCGTTCAAATAAATAGTCAATATTTGGTGCTTCGTTGTAACAAGGAACTATAATAGAAACCTCTATTTTATCTTTTTTTGGAGTCATATTAAACCCAAGTAATACTAGGATAAATAGTGGTATCCATAATCAACTTAACTTACTTTGATTTACGGTATTTATACCAAATCTATACAAAGATTGTTACAGTAAAATATGTCGTTAAATTTATGATAATATTTGCTTTGAGCAAAATAATACCTAATACCTAAAGCCTACCATTTACTAATACAATCAAACTCTGCAATATGTTATAAAATTGGTATTAATAACCTAAACATTTGGATTACTCACCTTTATCAGACTTAGTTTATTTTTCCTTAGCTTTTTACTTTTGTCAAGGATATTCAGATTATTTATGCCAAGAATTTGATAATTTCTATCTTAAGAATTTGTTTTAAAAATTTCTGATAATATATCAACTAATATATTAACAACTTTTCGATTTCTCTAAATTCGCCTTTCTCAGGAAAAATTTACCCCCCTGTGTTAAAACAAGGGGATAAATTCACTGTCTAACATCACAACCAAAAACTTTTAAAACAACCTCTAAATTAATGATTTAATTATTTACAAATAGAGGAGCATTCATCTAGGGTCATTTCATTCTAGATTTTGGCAATGAATTTACTTACTTTATATTAAAGGGAAAGAAAATTGTCTAGAGGTATAAATAACGTACTTTCGTAAATACATAAAATGGCAAGCTTTAGAATGAAATAGCCCTGGCATTCATCTCTAATTTTTCCTTACCATCTATCAGTTGAATTTGTTACTATTTTTCTTAAAAACTCCCCTACTTTTTACCTAAATTTTATGGTCGAAATCCTCCCATTTTAAGGTTATAAAAAAGATACTATTCCAAATTTAAATACTTTGACCGAATTATTAATAATTAATAATTAATAATTAAATAATTCTGGTTGAAAGCCGACCCTTTTAAGGGAAAAAAGCGGTCGGAAAGCGGAGCATTCCGTAGGATGGGATGGCGTTAGCGGAGCGACTCTGAAAGAGCGGGTTTCCTTTCCCTCCGGGACACTTCGTGTTAGCGGAGCTTTGCCGAGCGCAAACGCCATATCCAATCGAGCAAGAGAAGAAATAATATTTCCTGATATGCAATTCCGTAACGGTTTTAACCAGAGGTAATTATCAATTAATGAATTTAGCTAGAGGTACTAAACCTCTTCAGAAAAGAAGGAGTATGGAGTAGGGAGAAATAATTGTTTTTTTTATTTAGGATAAATGATTTTATTTTTTATTATTGGAGATGTCTACTGATGACTATTAACTGATAACTGTTAACTGATAACTAAAATTACCTCTCTAAAAAAAAGAGAAATAAAAACAACCTGATCAACTATCTTTACCATAATCTAGAGAATGAATAGACTTTTCTAATTCCATTCTTTGTCTAGCTTTATTTAAAAAGTAACCACTCATCATTGCAGAAGCTAGAAGTTGACCGAGATGTTCCCTACTTGTAGTAATTGCCACACCAAAATGTTCTGGCGGTAAATGTCCTAACATTCCTTTTAAATTTTGTTCCATAATTTGAGCAACTTCTGGGTCTGGCTTAGAAAGTTGAGCTACAGTTTCTGGATTTAGTGATTGAACGTACTGCCATAATAAATTACTGTTAGTAGATTGATTAGCAAAATTTTCTGAGGGATAATCGGAAAGATTATTCATAATATTGGCCTCGCATTAATAAAGTATGGAAGAATTATTTATTATTGTTCACATCCTAACAAAATATATTTCAACTACTCTAGTAGGTGCAACCGAACTTTTTGAGAGAGATTTTTCTACTGTATTTATAGTTAAACTGTGATTTCTAGTTTGAAGCTTTACTCAGGAGGTAAAAAAATTAAGTATTTATTGATTAGTTTATTGATTAATTTTGATTTTTGCTGCCTAGATTTTATGGAAAATTAGTACAATCTGAAAATTGTTTTTATCGGTTCGGTGATCCGTATCAATTTTAGCCAACTGGCCGAAAATAAAACTTGAGTCGATTGAGATATTTTTAAGTTGTGACCAATTATATTTAATTAGCTAAAATTCAAGTTATAGATAGTATTGACTAGTTTGATAGAAATAGATTTTGATCAGAAAAATTGTTTGAGGCTAAAATATTAGTCATTAGCAACAAGCTCTAAGAACAAAAACAAATAAGTTATTTTAATTGGTTAATTAATTTAAAGTAGAAAATTGAGAGTATAAATGATGACTACTTCAGATAAAAAGTTTCGGTCTGTGCCTCAAATAGGTGGTTATGTGTTAGCTTCAGCCTTAAGTGTTGCTTTAACCTTAACTGCAATACGCACTTTTCCTAGAGTATTTTTGCCGGCAGAAAATACTGAAACTAATCAGAATAAATCAGAGGTAATACTTAACACAAAAACACCAAAAGTAGCAACAATACCCATAAATGTGGACAGTTTTGTAGCGACTGCTGTGGAGCGAGTTGGGCCTGCTGTAGTGCGAATTGATACAGAACGTACAGTGGCAAATAAGATACCTAATTCATTTTTTAACGATCCATTTTTCCGTCGCTTTTTTGGAGAGGATGCTTTGCCCCAAATTCCAAAAGAGTATCAACAACGGGGTCAAGGTTCCGGCTTTATTGTAGATGGCAGTGGTATTATTTTGACTAATGCCCATGTTGTGAAAGGTGCAGATACAGTTACGGTAAAACTGAAAGATGGCCGTAGTTTCCAAGGGGAAGTCCGGGGTTTAGACGAACCTTCAGATTTGGCAGTAATCAAAATTGATGGGGACAATTTACCTGTTGCAGCTTTGGGAAATTCCGATGAGGCAAAAGTGGGAAATTGGGCGATCGCTGTGGGTAATCCCCTGGGACTAGATAATACTGTAACGTTGGGTATTATCAGCACTCTCGATCGCCCCAGTTCCCAAGCGGGTATCCCTGACAAACGTCTTGATTTTATTCAAACTGACGCTGCGATTAATCCTGGTAATTCTGGCGGTCCATTGGTAAATTCCCAGGGAGAAGTTATTGGTATCAATACAGCAATTCGTGCAGATGGACAAGGTATTGGATTTGCGATCCCTATTAATCAAGCAAAGGTTATTCAAGAAAAGTTAGCTAAAGGTGAAAGTATTCCTCATCCTTACATTGGGGTACGGATGATTACATTGACTCCAGAAATTATTCAACAATTCAATGAAAATCCTAATTCCTTGATACAAGTCCCTGAAACTGAAGGTGTTTTAATAGTACAGGTTATTCCGAATAGTCCTGCAGCTAAGGATGGTTTACGTCGTGGGGATGTGATTACAAAAGTTGATGGCAATAATATTACGAGTGCTGAACAACTACAGCAGTTAGTAGAGAAAAGCGAAATTGGTCAATCCCTAAAAATTACGATACAAAGAGGTTCAGAAACTCAAACTTTATCTGTTCGACCAGGGGAACTACAAGATGCTAGTTTATAACTTTAATAGAGATATAGCAATTCCCATACTTATGAGGTACAAAATTCGTTGTTTTTAGGTGGTAGGTGGTAGGTGCTAGGTGTTAGGTGGTAGGTGAAAATTATTTGTTTCTATCTTCCTTGTTTCTCATAGCAATTCTCATACTGGTAAGGTAGAAAATTCGTTGTTTTTAAGTAACAGGGAATCAAAAGAAAGCTGTACCTCACTTTTGCTGAAAAACGCTATAATATAAGTTTTTAATTTATTAAAATTTGGTTGCTTTTCAGGTGAGATGATGCTAAAATCCGTCCTTAAAAAAAGCAACCTGATTTTTTGATTTAGTTGCATAGTTTAGTCAAATTTTGATAGAAATTATTGGCATTATTTTGCTAGAACCTGAAAGTGACTTTGAATCAGACATAGATTTTTTATTCTGTATGCTTTAATGCTTTTTCTCATTGGAGTTTTAACTATAACGAATAACTAGAAGCATCAAGGTAAAAAAACTTTGTTTACTGATGAATTTTTTTGATATGTTTTATCTAAGTAGTATTGATAAATTGAAGACAATTTACCTAATTACTTATAGGGTGTTGCTATTATATTAATTTTAATATGGCTAGAATCTTTATGTTGATATTATAATTCCAAATTCTTGAATTATTTTATTATTCAGAAATAACTCTTATGGTGCAATATATTGAAATCAGGAAAAAGAAAACAGGTAGTAAACATTTAGCTATTAGCGGTCAGCGCTTCCCTGCGGGATGCTACGCTTGCCAGCAATAAAAATCAACCTAAATAGTTTTGTAAAAGTTAAATGGGAATTGCTTTATCTAGATAAACCAGATTATTAATATCAACAGTTATTTTTTCTACAAAACGATGCTAGATATTTTGATGTTACAAGGTTTCCCTATTTTATGAGGTACAAACCTTGTACATCATCAGCCCGAAATCTGCTTACAATTGATTTTTATGTCAGCTGTTCAAGAATTAATAAGAATTAATAATTAATTATTAATTCTTATTAATTCTTATTATAAAAGCCCTAGCAGTATCTTTACCGGGAAGTAAATTTTTGAGGCACGAGTCGTCTGTAGATATAGGGGTGTTGGTGAATCAAGGTATGAAAATAAAAATTGAACAATCTCAAATATTTGTTATTCAATAGTTTAGCAATTACCAAAAAATACAAATCATACCCTAATTTACCAAAGCCGATATAGGAAATACAACGAAAAGATGGAAAAATATTCTAATACACCCCATCACCCCATCACTCTATCTCCCCATCACACCGTCTATTTTTCAATAGAACCCAAATGTGTTCTATAAAAGAGGATTGGCTAAAATGATTTGTTTTTTTCTCTTGGTCGATTGGATATGGCGAAGAAGCTCGCTCTTCCAGAGCCACTCCGCTTTTCATTTCGCGCAGCGAAACGACCGCTTTTTGTCCATCAATAGAGAGCCATTATCACTTGATTTTTCAATAAAAATATTATGTTCAGGGTTGATATAATGTTTCTCAAACTCGTGAGGTAAAGTTATCTTTTTATATTTTTATTCCCTGTTCCCTGTTCCCTGTTCCCTAAAACAAACAAATGAGCATAGCTCACATTTTTGGGAATTGCTATATCTAAAACTAATGTAGGATTAAATAATTTATATTTACTGCTAGTATAGTACGAAAATATAAATAGATAAATACGACTCTGAAAAAGGACTAATTACTTAATGAAAACAACCTTCCGCCAACAATCTCTAATTACTGCCTTGTTACTGACTCTTTCGATAGTAGCTTACTGTAGTTTATTTGTGAGTGAGGCAAAAAGTCAAACTTCTAATTTCCGGTCTCAGAAGAAATATCCTCAAGATTTTGCTGATGCTTATCAAGCAAGTTGTAAAATTAATGCTGTTACAGAAGGATTATCTACAGAAGAAGCTGAAACATTATGTAATTGTACTCTGAGTAAATTTCAATCTCAATATAACTTAGTAAAATTTCAAGAACTACTAGCAGAAGCTGCTGAGGAGAAAACACCAGAGGAATTAACAGAAGTGGGAGAGTTATGTGCAGCTCAATTAATAGAATAATAGAGGTCATTTCAGTTATCAGTTATCAGTACCTCTGCAATAAGGAGGCTGGCAATTTGGAATATCCTATTTTTTTATCCCCTTAAAATGGGAGCCTTTAGACCATAATTTTTCGGTAGACTCATTAATTAATTACAGCACTTTCCAGTGTTATGATGTACACATTAACCGGGCAAGATGCCCGCAATAAAAGGGTTTTAATACTTAAACTTGTACATCATTTCTCCGAAATCTGCTGTAATTAAACAATAATTTTTGTTGACAGTCTATAGTAACTAAAGCTGAGATTAGTAGAATATAATATTTAAGTTAAAATAGAACAGAAAATACCATTTACCCTCGCAAAAAATGAAACAACATCTAGGAAAAAATCTGCGACAGCGCTTTAATATTTCTAGGTGGGCGATCGCTAAACCTTGGTTAACAATATGTTTTTGGTTGGCTGTAACTGTAGCAGGACTGTTTGCGTTTAGTAGCATCAAATATGCCTTGTTTCCGGAAGTAGCTTTTCCGGTAGTAATTGTACAAGCAAAAGCTCCTTTTGAAAATATTATAGAGACAGAAAAAGAAGTTACTATACCCATTGAAAAAGCTGTTAAAAACCTCGAAGAACAAGGGTTGTATGAACTGCGTTCCTCAACTTATCCAGGACAAGCAGTAGTGAATATGGCTTTTACTACTCTTAGTGATTTAGAATCAGCAACTACTCAGGTTAATACAGCACTTCAAAAAGTTTCTTTGCCTCAAAATACCAGTTTAGAAGTAATAAGTCTTAACTTAAACGAGTCGGCAACTATTAGTTATGCGATTACTAGTGACAGTAAAACCCTGAGAGAATTAACAGAAATTACCAACAATAAAATTATCCCTACTATTGCAGAATTACCAGGAATTTTAAAAGTAAATTTCTTGGGAGATGCTTCCGCAAACAAGATAAATGCTGATATATTACTGACTAATACTTATCCCACTCTGGTAGGTTTTAACGATGAAAATTCGGTAGCTTTTAAAGTCATTAAAAAAGCTGATGCTAATAGTCTAGAAGTGGTAGATAGGGTAGAAGAAACTGTGCAAAAATTACAGACTGATTTACCAGAAATAGAACTAATATTAGCAGAAACTCAAGCAGATTATATTGAAGAAGCAACTCAAGCTACTATCGATACTTTGCTATTAGCAATTATTCTGGCAGTAGCTGTAATTTTTCCATTTTTGGGTAACTTTCAGGCGACTATGATTACAGCTTTGGCAATTCCGATTTCCTTGTTGGGAACTTGTATTGTCATGGCAATATTTGGGTTTAATTTCGAGACTATTACTCTGTTGGGATTAGCAATAGTAATTGGGATTATTGTAGATGATGCAATTGTGGATGTGGAGAATATTTCGAGACATCTCGAAGCAGGAGAAACTCCCAAACAAGCAGCAATTTATGGCACTGATGAAATAGGTTTAACCGTTGTTGCTTCTACTTGCACTATTGCTGCAGTATTTCTACCTGTGGCTTTTATGGGCGATACTTTGGGTCAGTTTTTTCAGCCTTTTGGTTTAACTGTTTCGGCGGCGGTATTAATTTCTTTGTTGGTTGCTCGCACTTTGTCTCCTGTTTTGGCTGTGTGGTGGTTGCAGCAGGGAAAAAGGGAAGAACATCAGGTTGCTTCCTGGGAAATGATGTTAAAAAATAGATACCAAAAGTTACTTAACTGGTCTCTAAATCATCGTAAAGCGGTTATGGCGATCGCTTTAGCTAGTTTTATAGTTGGTGTGGGGATGATTCCTCTGATTCCAAAAGGTTTGATTCCGCAACTAGATCGAGGGGAGTTTAATATTACTTACAGTTATCCGTTGCCTAATTTTGTTGGGGATAGGAAAAGTTCTCCCCAACCACAGAAAAGTACGCCGACTTCCGAAACTGAATCTCCTATTACTGACTCTTTTTTTGGTGCGGGAGCGTTTAATTGGATTAGTGATTTAGCAAAATCTCCTAGTAGAATTTTGTTAAGAAAATCTCGGAGGATAGCGCAAAAAATTGAGAATAGGGTCTTGTCTTCCCCGGACGTGGAGTCGGTATTTAGTATTGCCGGGTTTCGGGGTGAGCCAAATCAAGGTAAGATTTATGTGAAACTAAAAGATGAGCGATGGCTGACTACTGAAGAAATGCAAGAGCGAACCAGGGTTGCATTGTCGGATATTGAAAATGTGACTATTAGTGTCGAGGATATTCCTTTTGTTGATACTGGTGCGGAAAAAGCTTTTGAGTTAATGTTGTTGGGAGATGATTTGCAGCTTTTGGCTAATACTGCTGAACTGGTGAAAAGTCGGATTTATAGATTGCCTGGTTTTGTGGATGTAACTGTGACTCCTGAATTTAGTAATGTTGATTCTCCAGTGGAAATAGAACGTCGGGGTGGGGAGCGAGTTGCTTATATTACAGCTAATCTGACTGAGGATTTGGGGTTGGGAAATGCTGTTGAGCAAGCGGTTGCGGTGACGGAAGGAATTTTACCTGATGGGGTAAGGTTAGACTTGGGGGGAGATTCTCTATTGGTGGGGGAGGTTTTTGGTAGTTTTGCTGTGACTTTGGGTTTATCTGTGGTTTGTATGTTGGCGTTGCTAATGTTGTTGTTTGGTAGATTTTTGGAGCCTATAGTTGTGGGTTTATGTTTGCCTTTTTCTATTGTGGGTGCAATGTTAGGGTTGTTGGTTACTGGGAGTGATTTTGGGGTGATTTCTTTGTTGGGTTTGATTTTTCTATTGGGTTTGCTGGATAAAAATGCTTTGTTGTTGCTCGATTATATTAATCAGTTGCGTCAGTCTGGGTTAAACCGGAGGGAAGCTATTTTGCATAGTGGGGCGGTGCGACTGCGACCAATTTTGATGACTACGGGTTCTACTGTTTTGGGAATGTTGCCCATTGCTTTGGGTTTAGGTGCTGGCGCTGAATTACGGCAACCTTTAGCTGTGGCTATTATTGGGGGGTTGATTTCTTCTACTTTGTTGAGTTTGATTGTTGTCCCTGTTTTGTATTCTCTGTTGGAGGATTGGCAATTGGGTCAAAGGTAAAATAGAGGAAGATCAGAAGAAGATTCTCCTCCTCTAACATCAACTATCAGTCATCGTAACAAGTAGCATACTCTGATGATTTAAGATTTGGAAGATTTCTTTTTAGCTTGATGACGCTTGGCTAATAATCCTATGCCACCTGCAGTTATACTTGCCAGTATTGTTGTAGGTTCGGGAACCTCTTGTGATTCTGATTTAGACCAATGTGCCCAAAACCAATTATTCTCCAATTCTCTAATATCTGCATCTGCACTGACTTCAAGTGCTTCTACACCATTCCCTGTGGCTAACCAAGTTTTTGTAATACCCCCTTCTTGTCCCCACACTGTAGCCGCACCTCTACTATAATTATCGTCTAAAGCTGATAGCTGATCGCCTAATACAGAGTCTAATTTATTTGCTGCATCAAAAGCTAAATCTGAATTACCAAAAAATGGCTCTCCATACCCCCCAGCCCCTTGTGAATCACCTTCTAAAAAAATTTCTACATCATATTTAATACCATTTACATTCAACCCATAAATTTCCCTGTAAAGATGTTCTGCTGCAGCTGGATTGGCATCTATAGTTAGAGCTACTCCTGATAATGTAATAGCAATAGCACCACCAATGACTCTATCAACAATTTGGTTCATTTTTTATCTTTAGAACTAAGCTAATGATTTGTATTATTGAATTGATTATAGGGAAAGTACGTAGGTTATAGATAAAGATTATGTAAAGAATAAGCAATAATTGTAAAGTTTTCGTGAAGTTGCTTCTATGATATAGCAGGAGACAATCAGCTAGCGGTATAGACTGTAAAGTCTAGTATTAATCCGCAAATAATCAAATAGTTTTAGTCCAGATGATTTAAGAAAAAGACAATAGTAAAATTTCAGTTGTTTACTTTTATCAGTATCAAATATATTAAGATAGCAATGGCAGTTACAAGGAATTTTTATGAGATTTATCGTAGTATTCTTGTTATCTTTTCTACTGCTTGGACAAAATCCAGCTTATGCTTTCTATCCAGTAGAAGGAAATTTTACTCTTGATGGCTGTCAAGCTTACAGCAGTATTAGAAAAAAAAGTAATCCAGTACCTCTCGAACCTGGAAAAGTCTACGAAGTGTTTGGACTAAATAAGGTTGCTGGAGATTATGTTTCTATTCGAGTCAATGGACAAAGTAAGTGGGTAAATAAAGGCTGCGGTCAGTTGAATGCCACAACAGGAAAAAGTAGCAATGATAATATAAGCGATAGTAGTAGTAATAATACTGAAGGAGGTATTGCTACTGAAGGTTGCCCAGTTGAGGGTTGTGCCGATAAATATGTACTTGCTATTAGTTGGCAACCTGGTTTTTGCCAGACAAAACAAAGTAAACCGGAATGTATCAGTCAAACAGCAGACCGCTATGATGCTACTAATTTTACTTTACATGGTTTGTGGCCTGATAGAATCTCCTATTGTGGGGTTTCTTATGAAGACAAAAATGATGATAAAGAAGGAGAGTGGGATGATTTAGACCCATTGTCTCTGGATGAACAAACGACTTCCGAACTAGCAATATTAATGCCGGGGGTACAGTCTTATCTCCATCGTCACGAATGGATTAAACATGGCACTTGCGATGGGCGAGATGAGGATACTTATTATGATATTTCTCTAGATTTGCTGAAGCAAGTCAATGATTCTGAAGTACAGGAATTATTTGCTGAAAATATTGGTAAAAGGATTACGCGGTCTGAAATTGAAACTGCTTTTGATGAGTCTTTTGGAGAGGGAACTGGTAAAAGTGTTAAGGTTAGGTGCAAAGATGGCTTGGTTACTGAACTTCAAATTAAGATGGAACGACCTATGGTAGGGGATAAGTTGGGCGGTATTTTAGTGCCGACTAGAGGTGGTTCTTGTAATAGTATGATTGTAGACCCTGCAGGATTTTAGAAATTGAAAGCTTTTGTGACTGGTGGGAGTGGTTTTATTGGGGCGAATTTGGTGCGGTTGTTATTGGAGCAAGGCTATGCTGTGCGATCGCTAGTTCGCCCCACGAGTCGTCTGGATAATTTCCGGGGTTTGGATGTGGAGGTTGTGGTAGGTGACTTAAATGACTCCCACTTATCTGAGTTGATGGTTGGATGTGAAGTGTTATTTCATGTGGCAGCTCATTATTCTTTGTGGCAAAAAGACCGAGATTTGCTTTACAAAAATAATGTGTTAGGTACGCGGAATGTTTTGGAGGCGGCGCGACGAGCAAAAGTTGACCGAGTGGTTTATACAAGTTCTGTCGCTGCTATTGGGGTGGGTGTGGATGGTGCGGTTGTGGATGAAAGTTATCAGTCTCCACTAGAGAAATTAGTTGGTGATTATAAAAAGTCTAAGTTTTTGGCAGAACAGGAGGCGATGAAAGCTGTTAGTCTGGGTCAGGATGTGGTAATTGTTAATCCTACTTCGCCAATTGGGCCTTGGGATATTAAGCCTACTCCTACAGGGGATATTATTGTGCGATTTTTGCGTCGCCAAATGCCTGCTTATGTGGATACTGGTTTAAATTTTATTGATGTTCGGGATGTAGCATGGGGTCATTTGTTGGCGTTGGAAAGGGGTCGGGGAGGCGATCGCTATATTTTGGGGAATGAAAATCTGAGTCTGAGGGAGTTGCTGGAGTTACTGGAGGAAGTGACGGGTTTAGCAGCTCCGAAATTCAGGATTCCTGTTTGTTTACCTCTAACTGTGGCGTGGGTGGATGAATGTATTCTGGAACGGTTGGGAAAACGACCTGATGTACCTTTGGATGGAGTCCGGATGTCTCAACAACGGATGTTTTATGATGCTTATAAGGCGGTGAGGGAGTTGGGTTTACCTCAGTCTTCGATTCGGGTGGCGCTGGAGGATGCGGTAAATTGGTTTCGGGCTACTGGTATTTGCTCTAAGTTTTAGATTCAGACTTCAAACATTGTTGATAATGCTACTTTTCATAAAGGGGAAAGCATCAGAGAACTTGTTGAAGATGCTGGATGTGAAATCTGGTATTTACCTGCTTATTCCCCTGATTTACAGCAGTTTTCATATGAATCAACCACAATGTTCAAACCAACCCATGGCATCATCTTCAGTAAGCAAGAGCGATATAGCTGCCGCTAGGCTCCGCCAACGCTAAACTAATAACTCGATCCAATTGTT
>JAAUYJ010145469.1_pt1 | contig 51171 bp, 42 predicted proteins | sample 7278031 | NCBI WGS metagenome assembly JAAUYJ01 (sample SAMN14350222, study PRJNA611818) | marine sediment metagenome | isolation source: surface marine sediment (1.8m) | place: French Polynesia: Moorea | collected 2018-08 | reverse complement strand
GGGGTGTAGGGTAGAAAGATTGTTGTTGGGTTTCGTCCCTCAACCCAACCTACATCTATTGCAACATTTAAGATGAAACAGTCCAGTAGAATCTGCTGTATCTTTACTATTAACTGATAACTGAAATTACCATTACTACTCAGGCAAAGTTAATTTTTTCTCCTTTCTTCTAGCACATTCAATAAAGATTGTTACAGTAAAATCTGGACACCAAAGGATAGGAATATTTACACTTGTTCTCTTTCATTCCTACAACCTACAACCTAACACCTAACACCTAGAAACCAACCAATGTAGGAATATTTTTTGAAAATGGTATTCCTTCCTCTAACTAAATTGTTTCTGATAAAAACGAGCATAAACTTTGCCTGTTTCTAAAAGTTCTTCGTGAGTTCCTGACTCGACAATTTTGCCATTTTCCATAACTAAAATTCGATTTGCTCGACGTACTGTTGCTAATCGATGAGCAATAATAAATACTGTTCTCCCTGCCATTAATCTTTCTAGTGCTTCCTGTACTAAAAATTCTGATTCAGAATCTAGAGCAGAGGTAGCTTCATCTAATATTAATATCCTTGGATTTTCTAATATTGCACGAGCGATCGCTATTCTCTGTCTTTGCCCTCCAGATAAGTTAATTCCACGTTCACCCACCCAAGTTTGATAACCTTCTGGTAACTTGGTAATAAATTGATCAGCATTAGCTATTTTAGCTGCTTCTTTAACATCTTCAATTTCATAATCTAGTTGACCAAAAGCAATATTTTGGGTAATAGTTCCAGAAAATAAAGTTACTTCTTGAGGTACTATTCCGATTTGTCTTCTGAGACTTGTTAGCGTAACATCTTGAATATTTTTATCATCAATTAATATTTCTCCAGACTGAATATCATAAAATCTGGGTAGCAGGTTAACAAGTGTAGTTTTTCCGGCTCCAGATGCTCCTACTAGGGCAATTATTTCTCCTGAATTTACCAACAAATTCAGATTTTGTAGAATTTCTTTTTCAGGTTTATAAGCAAAACAAACATTCCGATATTCAACTTTTCCAATAACACGATGTAGGGCAGTTGCATCTGCTTTTTCTATAACTGTAGGTTTAATTGCTAATAGTTCAAAAATGCGGTCGCAAGAAGCTTCACCTTGTTTAAAATCACTATAATTACTAGTAGTTAAGGAAATCGGATCGATTAACAAAGCGACCCCTGTTACATAACTAATAAAACCTTCCCCAGTCAGGTTTCCTTGAGATATTTGCCATCCTCCCAAAAAGAACAAAAACACTACACTCATTGCTTCTAAAAAACCGACTACTACAAACTGAAGTGCTTTGACTTTTTCTGCCATATATTTTGCTTGTCGGTTTTGTTCAGCTTCCACAGCAAATCTCGCTATTTGATATTCTTCTGCAGCAAAGGCTTGTACTATTCTAATACCACTAAATACTTCTGTGAGTAAAGCCGAAAGATTGGAAATACGATTTTGACTTTGATGAGAAAAAGAAAGTAATTTTTCCCCAAACCAACCAATTAATAATGCCATCATCGGTGCAATTATTAAGGTTGCTAAAGTTAACTGCCAATTGATATAAATCATGTAACCAAGCACTACTATTAACTGCAAAATGCAAGGTACAAATTGATGAAAGAATTTATTGATGACTTCTCCTGTGCGGTCTATATCTTCTGTCAGTCTATAGGAAAGGTCTCCAGTTTTAGCTGTTTCAAAGTAACTAATATTTAGTCTTTGAAGGTGAGAATAAACTTTTTTACGCAGGTCTAAAGCAATGTTCAAAGAGGCTTTAGCCATGAGGTGATCTTGACCATATTGTACAGTACCCTTGATTAAAAAAATTATGGCGGCCAGACCTGCAAGTTGAGCGATCGCTCCCACATCTCCCTTACCGATATAACCTGCCATTTCACCCATTAACCAAGCTAAAATCGGCCAGAAAATTGTAAAGGCCAATGTACAGGCCAATGCCTTGACAATTATCGGCCAATGTTCATATATATAGGGTAAGAGTTTCCAGTAATTGGAGTGAGATTTCAAAATGCTAACTTTGATAGTATGTCAGTGTTATTTTTCAAAATATCAGCTTTCTTTAATTAATTAAATATAAAAAAACTTGCTTTTAGAGATTTTGCATGATAAAAATACTTTAAGTCAAATTTTAGATTAAGTTTGTCAAACCCACCTAAAAGTCCATTGGCAATAATAATATAAGGCCAACAAACTTTTATTTGACTGTTTGAATTGAATAATTGAATTTTTGTGATATTCTTAATATGCCAAATTAAAAACTCTTACTAGAGCTTTGGCATGAGGTGCGAGTACATCTACTAAATCTCAACAACAATTTTTACATCTTTATATTAATAATGGTTGTCCCGATACAGAGACATAGAAGATGTAATAATTGTTCAGGTTAAACTTTGACCTGTAGTAAGTAGTTCATCTAATTTTAACTAACCGAGGAGTTTATGGAAATATTAGCATTTTCTCATCTAGCTTTCAACGAAGAAGATTCTACTGACAAAGAGTTCAAAGCTTGCGTAGACTTTAAAAAGCTTTCTAGTGTAGGCATGATGGGCTTGCTATCTGCTGCTACTATAGTTGGAGCAATGAGCGCTAGTGCTGATTCTGCTTCTGCTCATGGTGGATATGGTGGATATGGTGGATATGGTGGATATGGTCGTAGCTATGGTAGCTACGGTGGTTCTCGTAGTTATGGTCGCACCTATGGTAGCTACTACAAGAAAGTTAAAGTTGTTCGTCGCACCTATGGACGTACTTATGGTAGTTCCAAGCGCTATGGTCGTCATGGTCGTAGCTACGGTGGGTACGGCGGTGGCTACGGTGGTGGCTACGGTGGTTATGATTGCTACTAAGTCTAGAACTGCCGATCAAGTCCAGAAAATATCAATCTAAAAGAGTAAGCTAAGGTTCAAAAAAATTTTTTGAATCTTTTACTCAAATATTCTACCTAACATGGTAGCCTAGTAATGCAACTAAGGAACTCATACAGATTTCTTTAGTTGCAAGCCTAATTTAGGGCATTAACTTAACATAAAGTGTATTTTGTTGAGTGTCGCACTACAGAAGTGCCCAATTTGCAAAAAGGCAAAGGGTAAGCGCTCATCTTACATTAAATTTGTCAAACATTACTGATTAGAGAAGTTATGGAAACACTCGCATATTCTCATCTAGCTACCGCTGAAGAAAATTCTACAGTTGAATCCTCCGTAGGTACAGTAAACTGGAAAAAGTTCTCTAGCCTTGGTATGATGGGTATCCTATCAGCTGCTACTGTTTTAGGTGCTCTCAGCGCAACAGCTAATACTGCTTCTGCTAATTGCCACAATCCTTGCGGTGGTGGTAACGGTTATGGCCAAGGTCATAAATATCGCCATGCTTCTCACGGTAAAAAGCGTAGTCGTCATTATCTCAAGCATGGTAGTCGTGGATATAGAGTATCTAAGTTGCAACACCAACTAGGAGAGATGGGCTACTTTCATCATCATCGTACAACTGGCTATTTTGGTCCTAAGACTAACCGTGCAGTTAAAGAATTCCAACGTGATCATGGCTTAAGAGTAGATGGTATTGTTGGACCTCAAACAATGTCTGTTTTAGGTGAATACTAATAATAAAAATTTGCTTCAGTGCTGGTGGGGTTACTCATACAAAAAAAATCAGAGTTTTAACCTCACAGTATTTAAAACTTATCAATTAATTTCAGGAGCAATAGCTAGGATGTATTGCTCCTTACTTATTCAATAGAAAAAATTATTTTATTGAGTTTAGTATTGGTAAATCCTCTTCAAACAAATAAAGCAACAATAGACTTACCATAAAACAGACAAAGCAATCACAAATCTACACTATTTGTTACGGAATGCTAGCGCCAAGATTTAGGGACAGTCATTAGCAGACCGTTGCACTAGCAAAAACGCAATTACAATAATGGGCAATAGATCCAGTTGCAGATTTAGTTGATGAATCAGCCCTAAGTCTTACTGAAAAGGATATTGAAGTAGCACTTCAGCACTTCAGCAAGCCTCTTGCAGAGGAACTGCGTTATCAGCTTCTCAAGGTGTATAATATTAGACTACGCCCATAAAAGGGGAACTGCTAATTTTTCCAACTTTTGTGGGGGACTTAAACCCTAGATTACTTTCGCAGCACTAAAACAGGACAATGAGAATACCTAACCACTCGCTCCGCAACAGACCCGATTAAAAATCGACCAATACCATTATGTCCGTGGGAGGGAATAACAATCAACTCTACTTTTTTTGACTTAGCATAGTCTAAAATTTCTGGACCAGGAGTTCCGATCGCCACACTGAAATTAATACTTTCATATTTAGCTCCAGGAAAATGTTCGTGAAATACCTTTTCAACGTGCTGTTTCCGACTCAAATCATCCACAGTATGCCATCTGACCCCAGGTTCAGCCGGATTAAGACGAGGCAAAACATGAAGCACCCATAAATCAGAAGTCTTTTCGACAAATTCTAGAGCTACATTGATTGCCTCAATAGATTCATCAGAAAAATCTATGGGGACAAGTACAGATTTTTTGGGAAATATACTCATTGCATTTATTTATAGATACACTGAAGATTTTTACTTAGTAGGTATCATCTCTCCTCTACTGAGACGACCTATATAATCTTGCAAATCCTTTGCCACTTGACCACATAAAAAATAGCCCCCTAAAATATTAGGAAAAGCCATGGAAAGTAGAGTAGCATCACTAAAGTTAATCACAGAAGAGGGCTTAGATACCGAACCAACAAAAGCAGCAATTAAAAATAAGATTTTGTAAATAATTAACCCCCTACCACCAGACAAATAATCCCAACAACGTTCGCCATAATAACTCCAAGAAATCATTGTGGAAAAGGCAAAACAGAAGACAGCAATAGCTAACAAAATTGGAAACCAGTCCAATACAGTGCCAAAAGCTGCAGAAGTTAATTCCGCACCTTTCTTAGCTTCCCGCAGAGGAGCAAACTCATCAGCATTGTAGACATTAGTAATCACAATTACCAATGCCGTCATATTACAGACCACAATAGTATCAATAAACGGTTCCAACAGCGCCACTAAGCCTTCTCGAATAGGTTCATCAGTTCTCGCTGCCGAATGAGCGATCGCTGCCGAACCTACACCAGCCTCATTAGAAAAAGCTGAACGTTGAAACCCTTGAATAATCACACCTATAATACCACCTTCTACTGCTTCCGGAGAAAAAGCACCAGAAATAATAGTAGCGATCGCCCCAGGAATTTCGGTAAAATTAGTCAGGATAATAAATAAAGAAACTAAGACATAAAGCACACACATCAATGGTACAAGAGTACCTGCTACCATACCAATGCGTCGAATACCACCAATGATCACTAACCCTACTAAAACTACCAGCACCAAACCATAAACCCAACTGGGCAACCTTGGTAATACAGTAGAAACAGCACCGTAAGACTGATTTGCCTGGAACATATTCGCGCCACCAAAAGCAGCAGAAATGCACAACACAGAGAACATCACAGCCAGAACCCTGCCGAAAGTTCGCTGCCCCATTTCTGCTAAACCTTTAGATAAGTAGCGCATCGGTCCACCAGAAATTGTACCATCAGCTTTAACAATCCGATATTTTTGAGCCAAGGTACATTCAACAAATTTACTGGTCATGCCAAAAAAGCCAGCAACCGTCATCCATAATGCTGCTCCAGGTCCGCCGACACTAACAGCAACAGCTACACCTGCAATATTTCCTAATCCCACTGTTCCGGATAAAGCTGCAGCTAAAGCCTGAAAGTGGGTAACTTCCCCTTGATCATCGGGGTCGTCGTATTTACCTGTGACAATATCAATGGCGTGTTTAAAAGCACGAATATTGATAAATTGCATCCGAATGGTGAAAAAAATTGCACCAATAATCAACCATAAAACAATTAGAGGAAAACCACCTATTTTGACGAAGAGAATGCTAAATATTATATCTACAAAACTTGAGAAAACTCGATCAATGTTGTTGATCAAACTATCGGTTGCTTCTGGTTCTGCTGCTAATGCAACAGTTGGTATCAACAGAAACAGAAGCATATATAGCCAACTTATTCTTTTCATCTTGCAACTTTACCTCAATAAATCATTTTTATGACCTAAATACTTATAACATGAAATAATTAATTTTTCAGGCTATAAAGATTTAATTACAGAAATCATTTCTCCTGTTTGTAAACGTTTCATATATTTTTCTAGGTCTGTTGCTACCTTTCCACAGAGAAAATATGCACCGAGCAAACTGGGCAAAGCCAGAGTCATTTTCAGGGAATCACTAAATTTAACCACCGCTTCTGCATTAGTAATTGCACCCACAAAAATACCCATTAAGAACAATAGTTTATAAACAATCACATTCTGATTACCAAACAAATATTCCCAACAAACTTGACCATAATAACTACTAGAAATAATAGTAGAAAAAGCAAACAAAAATACACATATAGCCAAAATACTAGGAAACCAAGGAATGACCGTAGAAAATGCTGCCAAAGTCAGCTCTGATCCACCGATATTAGCAAATTCTGGATTATTATAAGCACCAGTAATAACCACTACCAAAGCAGTCATATTGGAAATAATAACTGTATCAATAAATGGTTCTAGTAGAGCTACAATACCTTCCCGAATAGGTTCATCTGTCTTCGCCGCAGCATGAGCGATCGCGGCCAAACCTAGCCCCGCCTCATTGGAAAAAGTAGCCCGACGGAACCCTTGAATTAACGCGCCCACAAAACCCCCAGCCATCGCTTGGGGAGCAAAAGCACCTTGAATAATCGTAGCAAAAGCACCAGGAATAGTGGTAAAGTTAGCTAAAATCACCCACAAAGCTGCAAAAACATAGATACCACACATAGCAGGAACAATAGTAGCAGCGACTCCAGCAATACGTTGAATACCACCAATAATTACCAACCCTACTATGAATACCATAATGAGTCCATATATCCAGCTTTGTTCAGCAAAAAACGGTAACACCCTGGCCACAACCACTTGAGACTGATTAGACTGAAATATACTAGAAGTACCTAATACCCCAAGAATATTGAAAAGCGCAAAAATCACTGCTAAAATTTGACCAAATTTTTTCAGCCCCAAGTCGGCAAAACCTATTGACAGATAATACATTGGTCCTCCGGCAATTGTACCATCTAATCTGAGTACGCGATATTTTTGAGCTAGGGTACATTCAACAAATTTGGTAGTCATACCTAAAAGACCCGCGATCGTCATCCAAAAGGCTGCACCTGGTCCCCCTAAACTAATAGCAACAGCAACTCCAGCAATATTTCCTAACCCCACAGTTCCAGATAAGGCAGTTGCCAGGGCTTGAAAATGGGAGACTTCGCCCTCGTCGTTGGGGTTGTCGTATTTACCCAAAACCACATCAATAGCGTGTTTAAATGCACGAATATTAATAAACTGCATTCTGATGGTAAAAAACAGACCAGCAGTCATTAGCCAAAGCACAATTAGTGGTATTCCTTTGTTGCCTCCAATACTATAAAAAACTAGAGCATCTGCATTTTCTAATAATTGGGAAATGAAGGCAGAAATTTGGTCGAATATGGAGCTAATATTGTCTAATTCCAACAAAAGCATAAAAATATTTTCTGTGAAAAGATTCATGTATTTTACAGCACTTTTTATATGAGTAAACCACAGTTAAAAATCTAGGTGTTAGGTGGTAGGTGTTAGGTGTTACAGCATATTTCGGGCTTATGATGTATAGAGCGTGAATTGAATGTCTTACAGTGCGGGCATCTTGCCCGTAATCAGAGGCATCTTGCCCGCTAGGTGTGTACCTCTTGGTATAATACTAAATCAGCTTTATATAGAGACTTTATCAAAACAAAAGGCTATAAATATAAGACATAAGACAGTTAAACTGAAGAATTATATCAAATTTGGTGGCATTCGTGTCATTTCAGTTATCAGTTATCAGTTTGCTGCGGCTAGAGGCTTTAAATTTGAAATATTGTCTTTTTTTATCACCTTCTATTGCAGCGCTTTTTATTTGATCAGACCACAAAGTAGGGACGTTGCATACAACGTCCCTACAGATTTATAATTTTTTGTGGTTCATTAGTTATTCCGAAATTTAATGGCTTTAGTGCATTTAGCCACCACTTAGAGAATTTTTAATTAATTCAATGCCACCTTTAACAACTTCATAACCAAAAATCACAATTAAACTACTTAAAGCTAATCCCATTACACAAAGCACTAACCCACCCAAACTAATAGCACCATCATCATCTAACAAACCAAAACCAGTGACAAAAATCCCGATTGCAGGTAAAGTATTAGTACCAGGAATAGGAATCATCATCGAAATAGCCATTATAGCGATCGCGCAGCCAATAATAATTCTACCTACAAAACTCGTACAAATATAGGTTAATCTCGGCCGAGATATTAATTCAATTTTCTGTAACCAAGGAATACCTGCTTTCAAAACTCCTTGCACTTTATTCAGAGAAATAGAATTATTTAACCAACTTTTAGGCAACCAGGGAGTTTTAGAACCAACTATTAGCTGAACTGCCAATAATAATAATAAAATACCAAATGGAATAGAATAACCAGGAGCTGGCACAGGTAAGGCTGAAGGCAGAGCTAAAATTACGAATAAAAAACCAAAAATTCGCTCTCCAGCCAAGTCAATAATATCTCCTAAAGTAACTTTAGCAGCACGTTCTTCATCAAAAAAATAGCGTTGTAATTCGACAGATAGTTTAGCCACAAATTATGTATTTAAAAACTTTGAATTAGGAATTTAGGAATATTTGAAATAGCACTCAGCACTCAGCACTCAGCCATCAGCCATCAGCTCTCAAGGCGTATGATGGGTGATTTAAGCCCCCATAACAAGCACAACACGAGCTTTTTCAAATATAGTGGGGGGATTTAAACCCCCCGATTTTAGCTAATAGCTGATAGCTTGTTTACCTAGATTTTGAAAAAAACAAAACACAGCCAAAAGTATCAATAAAATATGGGAATAGAAATCAAGATTAATCTCTATTCCTATTCCCTAAAAAACTAATTAGGTGCCTACAGTCCAGGAATTCATATATTCTACTTGTTCTGCAGTCAAAGTATCAATATCCATACCCATTGCCTGTAATTTCAAGCGAGCAATTTCCTTATCAACCTCAACTGGAATTGAATGTAAACCTGGCTCTAATTTACCCTGATTTTTTACTAGATATTCGCAAGCCAAAGCTTGGTTAGCAAAGCTCATATCCATAACGGCACTAGGATGACCTTCTGCAGCAGCTAAGTTAATTAACCGTCCTTCACCTAATACAACTACAGACTTACCACTCTTAAGTTTATACTCTTGAGTGAAAGGTCTAACAGTCTTCACCTCTGCAGATTTTTCCCCCAGAGCTTTCAAGTCAATTTCAATATCAAAGTGACCAGAGTTACAGACAAGCGCCCCATCTTTCATTACATCAAAATGTTCGCCTCTAATAACGTGCTTATTACCTGTAACAGTGATGAATAAATCAGCTAAAGGAGCTGCTTGTGCCATTGGCATTACGCGGAAACCATCCATTACCGCTTCAATAGCACGAACTGGATCGACCTCAGTCACAATAACATTAGCACCCATACCACGGGCCCGGAGTGCTGCACCTTTACCGCACCATCCGTAACCAACTATTACAGTAGTTTTACCAGCCAATAAAATATTAGTGGCGCGGATGATACCATCTAGAGTAGACTGACCTGTACCATAGCGGTTATCAAAGAAGTGCTTTGTGTCGGCATCGTTAACGTTCATCGCCGGGAAGGTAAGCACTCCATCATTAAACATTGCCCGCAGACGCACAATACCTGTGGTAGTTTCTTCAGTAGTACCAATCAGATCTGCAAGTTGGTCTTGTCTATTTTTGACCATAGTTGCCACAACATCGCTACCATCATCAATGATAATATTAGGTTTATGGTCTAAAGCGATTTCGACATGGCGCAAATAAGTTTCTGAGTCTTCTCCTTTCAAAGCAAACACAGAAATACCATGATCTACCACTAGGCTAGCAGCTACATCATCTTGAGTAGATAAAGGGTTACTAGCAATTAAGACCGCATCAGCTCCACCCATTTTGAGAGCGATCGCTAAATGAGCAGTTTCGGTTGTAACATGGCAACAAGCTGCTAACTTAATTCCACTTAATGGCTTTTCTTTACCGAAGCGTTCTTGAATTTGACGTAGAACTGGCATTTCTCTACCTGCCCACTCAATGCGTTGTTTACCTAGAGTGGCCAATGATGGGTCTTTGATTTCGTGTTTGATTTGGACTGGTGTTGCAACCATTCAGTTGTTTCCTTTAAAACTTGATTATTTTTCAGTGTAACCAATTTTGCAGAAGTTAATCAAGAATGCTTGTTTTCAATAGTATCGAGCGTAAATATTCCCATCAGCGTTTATATTTTACCATATAAAATATAAATAGCGCAGAAATCTCATACTATTTTAGGGAAGTCAAACGTCAAAACCGAAAATTGTCTAGACTAAAAACATAATTATTTAATTATTAATAATTCTGGTTGAAAGCCGACCCTTTTAAGGGGAAAAAAGCGGTCGGAAACCGGAGCAGTCCGTAGGATGGGATGGCGATGCTTCGGAGCGGCTCTGCACTCTTGGGGTCTCCTTTCCCTCCGGGACGCTACGCGCACTTCAGAGCTTTGCGGAGCGCAAACGCCATATCCAATCGACCAAGAAAAGAAATAATATTTCCGGCTCTGCAATTCCGTAACGGTTTTAACCAGAGGTAATTATCAATTAATGAATTCTTCTTATAAAAAAGAGGATTGGGTAAAATGATTTTGTTCTTTTTTATCCATCAATGGAGAGGCTGAATACGTTAGTTTTTCGCTCAAAGCAAAAGCATCAGCTAATTTTAATTATGAGACATTTTTGATAATTAACAGACATCTCTATAAAATAGGGAGTAGGGAGTAGGGAGTAGGGAGTAGGGGAGAAATAATTGATGATTTATGCGCGATAATAATTGATTATATTTTTTATTATTGGAGATGTTTAACCTGAAACTCTTGTCAAACAGTTGTTAAATTTTAATTTCCGGAGATGTCTATTTAGGTTAATTTTGATTGCTGTTTGCGTAGTATACCGTAGATAAGCCCTGACCGCAAAATAGCTATTTTATCAGTATTGCGCAGGAAATGCTGACATAAAACCTATTGGTATAGAAAGTTTTTTCAAATAAATAGGCAGATGAATTATGTTATACAATTAGTTGATAAATCGTAGTTCATAAGTCCCACGGTATTGAGATTATCTAGTCAATCTTTTTTGACAGAAAAAAATTAGTAATCTATAATATTTACTCTATTAAAATTCTTATTGAGTAAGCATCTCTGATCAATATATAATGAATCTTAATCGAGTTCTAGAAACTATTGAGCAGATTATTGGCCATGAACTAAATCCGATTCAAAAATTTGTCCTGTTTCACTCATGGCAAGGAAAATCTTATATGGAGATGGCGCAACAGAGTAATTACGATCAGCGTTATCTTCGGGACGTTGGTTCTAGTCTGTGGAAGATGCTTTCCGAGGCCATGGGAGAAAAAGTAACAAAAAAAAATTTATCATTACTATTAAACGAGACACAGTTAATTGCCTTACGTAAGACACTCTCTTCGGCAAAAAAGTATTCTCAGACTCAGACAAAAATAGATTTACCTGGTTCTGCATTACCAGTCAACTCACCCATTTATATTCATCGCCCTCCGAATGAGGAATTAGTCTTTAATGAAATTAGTCAACCTGGCTGTTTAATCCGCATCAAAGCACCCTGGAAAATGGGAAAAAGTTCCTTACTACAGCAATTGCTTGACCATACCCAGAAGTTAGATTATCAATCTGTTTGCTTAGATTTCCAAGAAGCAGACAAAACAACTTTTGCATCTACTAATAAATTTCTGCGTTGGTTTTGTCTAAATGTAACCATGCAGCTAAATTTTGAACAACATTTAGATGAATATTGGGATGAGGAAATCGGCTCTATAGTCAGTTGTAGACTCTACTTTGAAGCTTATTTGCTTAGTCAAATCAACACCCCGATAGTGATAGCTCTGAATGAAGTGAATCGAGTGTTTGAGTATCCAGACATTGCTCAGGATTTTTTGTCTATGTTACGCTACTGGCATGAATTAGGAAAGAAAGAAGAGATTTGGCACAAACTCAGATTAGTAGTAGTGCATTCTACAGAGGTTTATACTTCTTTGAAATTAACCCAGTCTCCATTTAACGTGGGGTTATCCATTAGACTTCCTCTGTTCAATTGGCAACAGGTACAAGAGTTAGCACAACGTTATGGATTTGACTGGAATCATACCAATAATTCTCAAAAACTGACGGAGATGACTGGAGGTCATCCCTATCTAGTGAATTTGGCACTTTATCATTTAATTTTCGGAAAAATGCAGTGGGAGGAATTTTTAGAGACAGCGCCTACTCAAGCCGGAATTTATAGTAACCATTTACGCAGACAGTTAGTAATTTTACAACAAGATTCTCAGTTGGTATCAGCATTAAAAACAGTAATAATGAGTCAGGGAGAGGTAGAGTTAGATGCGATTGCTGCCTATAAGTTAGAGAGCATGGGATTAGTCAAACTATATGGTAATCAAGTAAAACCAGCTTGTGAACTATATCGTATTTATTTCCAATCACAACTTCGATAGTAGTAAAAATTGCAAACATACTTGATGTAATTATCAACTTATTTAACTGTATTTACATCAATTTACATCAATGGTATCTACTCCGAATATCTGGTTGAGAGCTTTGATTATTCTATGGTGAATAATTCTCCGGAACAGTTTATAAATCAGTCGTGTCAAATCCAATTTATGGCTGATAGTTTGGATTATCTCGTCTATCCATAGTAGCAGAATTATCAAAATGCTTACCCTAAAACTTATTAGTCATTGGTGACAACATTGCACTAAAAACAATGTTTAAATCAATAAATGCTAAAGGAGAAATAATTTCATTTTCTGATCAAATCAACTCTTGTTGATAACCTATTTCTGACGGTTCTCTAAGAACGTGCAATTGACGTTCAAAAACATCTAAAACCTAATAATCTGGTAAGGATTCAGGTATCTCAAACCCAGTTATAGAGAGACGTCTGAAAACGACTAACTCAGCAATTTAACAACCTCATTCTCAATAACCACGAAAATAAAGGCTTGTAGCAATCTTTAATTGAGAATAGGATTTGGGAGGAAATTGCCGGAAATACTTATCCATCAAGATTTATAGGCTTTTCCATCAGACCTGAATCCTTACATAATCTGGTATTCCAGATTTAGCAGAAATTTTGGTTTTTTTCCCACAATCTACTTTCACTGTAGTATCGGCAATTTAAAGAAGTAGATAAACTTCAGCAGCAGTAAAATGGTGGTCAAAATAAGGTTCTAAATTTGGCATTACTAATGCAATATCTGGTTCTGGTTCTGAATAATTATCTAACCTAATTGGGTCTTGCATCCAAACTAATACTTTTTCTTTCAGGAGATTTTCTAATAATTTTTGTGTTTGTTTTCCCGCTATGATATGAGATATTCCTTTGGCAGCCATTATGACTATTTTTCCTGCTATTAATTCTACTCTTTCATCATGTCTAAAATTTCAGTTTCAACCATTCGATAATATTCATTAACTATCCATAAACGTAATGTTAAAGATGTTTCTATTTTTTGCATAATTAGCTATTGATATAATATTTAGGTAATTAGTAACTTGAGAATTATCGGAATCAGAACCTATAATTCAGAATAAAATGAACTTTTGGTTTTATATAGAATCCGGTTATACAGTGTATTTTCATAATTACTTGGTTATAGGTTTTAGGTGGTGAGTGAATTAATAATTATTGATTATTTACTAGTTAGTTTATTCGTAATAATCCCCCACCTCCGCGAGGGTAGACTCCGGCGGGGACGAGGGCATAGCTTTTTTAAATCTGTTATTAATACCTAATTCTAGGGTCAATATAAGCATTCAAAATATCTATAAAAATACTAGCAATTACCACAATGCCCGCAAAAAATATCACGATTCCTTGCACTGTCGGATAATCCCTTAAACTAATTGCTTCATACAATCTATTTGCTAATCCCGGCCAAGAAAAAGTTACTTCTGTTAAGATTGCTCCGCCTAATAAAGCAGCAAAAGTTAATCCTAAAACTGTAATGACTGGAATCATCGCATTTTTCAAAGCATGAGCAAATAATATTCTCATTTCGGGAATTCCTCTGGCTCTAGCAGCTTCTACATAATCAGCTTTTAAAGTTCGTTTGAGATTAATCCTCACGATTCTTTCAAAAATGCCACTTAGCAGAATTCCTAATGTCAAACTAGGCAAAATTAAATAGTATAAAGCTGTAAAAAAATCACCAAAATTGCCAGTTAAAATACTATCAATTGTATATAATCCTGTAACCGTAGGAGGAGGATTTTCTGCAATAGGAAAGCGAGTTCCTAATGGAAACCATCCTAACTGTACGGCAAAAATTAATTGTAAAATCATCCCCGCCCAAAAAGGAGGAATTGCATAAGTAATAATGCCAAATAAACGTCCGCCAGCATCCCAAATAGTGTTAGGATGGGATGCTGCGATAGAACCCACAGTTATGCCAACTATCAGAGCGATCGCCATACTTAATACTGCTAATTCTACCGTAGCCGGAAAATAATTTTGAATAATTTCCCAAACTGACTCACCCCGACTGGTAATAGAAGTACCCAAGTCAAAACTAAGCAGTTGCCTCATATAATTAAAATATTGTTCTAGTAGGGAACCATCTAAACCTAGTTGCGATCGCAAAGCCTCTTTAGCAGCAGTAGAAGCCTTCGGGCCAAGAATAGCATCCACTGGGTCTCCCGGAGTTGCCCGTAATAATAAAAAAACTACAGTAGTAATAGTCCATAACATTAGCGGTGCCAATAATAACCGCACTAAAATATAAGAAGATAGAGCTTTTGAACGAGACATTATTAGTTAGTTAGTTTGATTGAACTTATTATCATATCATCAGCCAAATCAAAAAAGTGGTGGTGCAACAAAGCCATACCAAATTGATAAATTTTTACGGCTTTGTTGCATGAAAGTAGCGATAGAACATCCGTTCCGCTGCGAGACCGAACATTTGTTCCGCTTTACTACGCACATGGAAAGCAAAGCATGAACTCAGAAAACGCGGAGCAAATATAGTAGCTATATTGCTCTCTTTTCCGAGATTGATGTTTTATTCATCTATTGTCCAATAGATGATTTTTTATTCATCTATTGTCCAATAGTTACAGCAGTTTCCGCATTAAGTACATATGTGGAGCAAGTGTAGCAGCTATATACTTTCATCCAACAAAGCCAATTTTTACTACAAATATTATCAATCTTGGGCATAGGGTGTGGGGTTTTGGGTGTGATGAAATCAGAGGAAAAAAAAGAAAAAAGCTGGTTATCAAAGGGATAAAGTGAAAAAATTTTATTAATTAGTTAATAGTTGAAGTTTCATCGAGCATCACATTCTTTTTTCAAATTGGTATAATTATAGAGGAAGCCACTGTAGGGACGTTTCATGCAAAGTCCCTACAGGGTTTTGTTGATGGCGATATAGTTGATCAATTTGAAAAGCGCTGTAACATAGATCTCAAAAAGTTGCGCTCGCGTTTCATTTACCTAGCAAAGCTGAATAGATTTCTATTCACCTAAACTTCAAGCAACCCTGCTGCTTGCAATCCTTCCCAAGCCCTTTTTGAACACATTTCTGAAGTCAGATTCGCGATCGCCAACCATTGAATTCCCCAAGGCCCAACTTCAGGGTCATCACTACTGAGATTTGTTGGTTTTCCTTCCACTCTACATTGATAAATAATATTCAGACCATGAATTATACTCTCCTCGCCTCCGGGAAAAAATTTCTCTGTTATTGTCAGCAGTCTTTCTACAGAATAATTTGTAATTCCTGTTTCTTCTCTAATTTCCCGCGCCAACCCTTCCATTAAAGTCTCTTGTGGTTGTAGCCCTCCTCCGGGTAAATCCCAACAATTAGGTTCTGGGGCTGTCATTTGATGTAGCAACAGCACTTCATCATCTACCACAAATAAACCTAATACTGCTACTCGTAATCTTACTTCTGTTTGCATTTATTTTAACTAAAAATATATCTCTGGAAAATATTAAGCTGAAGTAGGGAAATTTGGCAATTATATTTGAGCCATTGGAATTGCGATCGCTTTCTGATACTAAATCTGGTTTAGATAGGAAGCTCTAGTAATAGGGTCATCCCTAACACCTAATACCAAGCGTGATAAATGTTTGCTACAAATCAATTTCTAAGTTGCGCGGTGGTAGGTGGTAGGTTGCAGGTAGGGAATAAATATTCATCAGATATTTATAGCTAAATTATCTTGTTCAATTATCCAATTATTTGTAACATTCCCCCAAGGGACTAGTATCACTGCTCACCTAATTGGAGGTATGCCGTGACAAATGACTGTACAAACCAGCTAAATGTGTAGAAAATTTGCCTTTCATCTAATAGTATAACTTGTTTTCATACAAAAAATAGTCTTTGATAGGGTTGATTTTCAAAGTTGATAAAAAAAATATTATTAATATAAGTATTAAGAAAAAAGTAATTCATGTTAAAATTCCTCGTAACAGGAGTCACAAATAATTTTGAAAACGTTGGTCAGGGTGTATTTTTTTGGTCTCGGATAGGAGGAAAAAATCATATCCAAGAAACCTCACTGAGGAATCCGGATTTTACAAGATTGAAATACTAGAATTGTGATGCCATTCTGGAAAATTCAAGCAATAATAAAAGTATGGAGAGTGAAAAAAATGATATTTAGGGGGTGTCCATAATGATTAATTTGGATTTGTTCTATATTCTATTTACAGCTACAGTTTACTTGGGACTAATTTATCTAGTTCTGAGCTGGGTTACACACAAAATCAAGAAAGCTGGATAGGGTTGCGGTTAAATGGGATGGGGGATCAAAGGAAATGCTTGATTCTATAAATAATTAGAAAGGAGCGATCGCCAATCAACCCAACCCTCTCTACCTCCAATAACTTAAATTTAATTCTTGGTCAAAATTCACTAAATTATCTAGACACTATCTAGGTGAAAATGCTCAACCCTAGATGGTTTAAGACAATAATATCTGGCATAAAGTTAATTTAACCTCTGTCAGTAATCAAATGGTGATTAACTATTGACTTTTAACTCTAGAAAGTGGTATAATAAAGATTCGTGTTTATTGAGAAACCCCAGATTTATTTTGTCTGACAAAATATATTCCTTTGTCTTCGGGAGTTACTGAAAAGACTCAGATCAAAAGTTGTAAAATTTTGTCGTTCCAGGTTGTTACTATCGCAAAATAGATAGCAACCCTAAATCATTGTGGAATGAAATACTGGTTATTTACTGTCGCTGATTTGAGAAAATACATTATATTTTGGGCTGATAATTTACAAGGTGTGAATTGAATGTTTTACAGTGCGGGTATCTTGGCCGCTAGGTGTATAAAGCTTTCTCTAATCAGTATTGGAAAATAGTAGGGTGTGTTAGACGGCTTCAATGTATGTAGACTATGAAAGAGATTTAGCAATCCGTCGTCACGCACCATTTTAGGCGTATCAGTCCAGTAGGTTGAGTTGTTCGCGCGGTTTGAGCTTATCCGTAGGATAAACCCAACAAAAGCTTACTATTGTTGGGTTTCACTCCGTTCAACCCAACCTACAAGGCTAATCAAAAATAAATCGACAATAAAAAAGGGCCTCTCAAGCCCCCCACTGATAAAAATTCCAATCTAAACTATTTTTCTAGACAACGCGATAAACAAAGCTAAGAGTTGCCCAACTATTAATATCTAAAGCCCAATTATCAGTTGATAACCCCCTTGACTGAAGGGTTGATTTACTCGCATTCTGCAAGTCTCGTAAAATTGCTTGTGCTACTTTTAAAGGACTTAAAACTTCTTTGATTGGTTGATTATCTCTAACTTGACGCATCTCTGCGTCCAAAGCTGCTATTGTTTCCTTGAATGGTTGATGACTACATATAATCTGAGTTTCAGCTAATCCTTCAGGACCGATTAATCTCCACCCAAAAGATTCTGTATCTCTAGGAGACTTGCTAATAACAGGTGGCATATTCACACTATCTCCTGATAAGATAACCTGCCCAGTTGAAGAAGACTGATTATTGCTACCAACTATATTAGATACAGTTGGATCGAGAACTAAAATCCGTCCACTACTATCTAAACTGAATAACATAAAATAGATAGGGCGATCGCCATCGTTATACAATCGACATTGAATTCGACTACCAATAGGCAAAGTTAATAACCCTTCAGCACTGCCAAAATTGGCTACACCTTCTATATTAGTGTTACGTTTTTCTCCATTACTGGTTCCTAAACTTTCCCGTCGCATCAATATTTGGGCTTCTGGTGTAACCGCAGCCAAGGTGGCTCTGACTTGAAGTTGAGTAGAACCTTCATTGCTAGTTAAGCGCAATACTTTAGCCGCGAGCAAAGTTTTCAATTGGGAAGTTAACCTTTGTACTGCTACCTTGACTGCTTCTCCTCCTTCTCCTACGCTATTGGGGATTAAAACCTCACCGAGAGAAAATAAAGCATAACGACCCTGATACATAGAAGGTAATGGAGCAGAAGGGCTTTGAGCAATAGTTGTTTCCCGGACTCGACTAAATACATAGTCTGAAGTGTCTGTACTTGCAACCACAGCCACTTGAGGTATGGCTGAAAAACCACTGGTGGCATCTACCCGCTCAATTCTTGCTAAATCTGGATCTAGAGCGATCGTTAAATTGATTGGTTTTGGTAAAATTCTCACCTTTTCCCGAATCAGTTGCCCCTCCAATAATTGAGGACTAAAAGGAAGAGATTTTTGAGCAGTTTTTGGTGTTTGGTTATCTGCATTTTCCACCTTCTGAGACTGCTGTTGCTGATTTTCTGCTACTTTTTTTGAGGTCGGAGCTTCTATGATCGAAGCTTTTGCAGTTAAGCCAGTGCGGTTACGAATCTGTAGTTCCTGTTTAAAGTTGTTTGGGTTTGAATCAGAGGGAGGTAGTATTGTAAATAGGGAATTGGACTCAACTACATCAAGAATACTAATGGGTAATCCTGCTAGCCACAGATTCGCAATTTTACCGTTATCTTCGACTGAGGTGATTACACCACTAGATGGTGCAGAGAAGGGAGTCAAAATATTTTGATAACGGATATCTTGTGCCGTTTTCTCTTTAGTTTCTTGTGTTTTGACTAGGGTATTATTTGTGATTGGAGCTTTTATATCTGGCTGCTGATATACCCCTGCTAGTTGTTCAACAAAGCTGCCAGCTCGTGAAAAACTAATTTGTATTTTAGTGGCAGAGGTTGTAGACCACAAGTTTTGGGTCAGAGCGTAGGTGAATAGACCTGAGCTAAAACCATTCCAGTCAGTTTCAGTGGCAATTTGGTTCTCTTTGCAGGCATTCAGAATAACTCCTGGTAGCTGGCCGTTGTAACTTTTTGCCTCTGTCTCTAAATCTGTGCGATTTCGCAGTTGCCTTTGCATTGCTAGCTCTTTGATATTGATTTGCTCTGTGGCCGGGCTAGGTCGAGAGCGAACCCTGAGAGAACCTTGCAAATTTGTACCAGGGTAGACATAGCTAGTATCTAGTACGGTAACTACTTTTTTTGTTGGGAGCGATCGTAATAATAACGATAGAGTTTCTTCTAGAATATCGTTGATTGGTCTGCTATTATCATCGGGGGATATAGCATCTATGGGTACTAAAGTATTCTGAAAAGTTGATTTTGAAGAAGTTGACTCAGTATCTCCTTCTTCATCGCTTATTTTAACTGCACGGCTACCATACCCACTGAAGTGGAATAATACTAAATCGTCTGGTTGAGCTTGATTAGTTAGATGGCTAAGAAAAGCTGTTTCGATATTCTCTCTAGTTGCTTGTTGATTTATTAAAGTGAGAATATCAGAAGGTACAAAACCAAATCGATGAATTAATAATTCCTTTTGCATCTCTACATCTGTAACACACCCAGATAGGGCTGCTTCTGGATATTCATTGATGCCTACAAGAAGTGCTAATTTACGTCCTGTTGTTTCAGCTAAGGCTGTGGAGTAACGACTTTGGAGTCGCCACCAACCTGTCTCACTGATTCCCAATGCCGCTAGGGCCCAGCTAGCCCTTTCCAGAAATTCTCGCCGCTTTAATCCCATGCTTCTTCCTTAATATCCTGCTCTCAAATAATATAGAGAAGGAATTTTTATAACAACAATATTAGTTTTCTAGATATATTGACGCATTCTTCATTCAAACAACAAGAGTATTGCCGAAGTTACTAAATGTTAGGGAGTTTATACCCTTTCACTAAAGTCAGAAGTCAGAAGTGAGATTTTAAGAACTTGAAACCCCTGTTTTACAATAATTTCAGGTTGTTCTTTCACTTCATAAGTTACCAACTATTTGTGACATTTTTTAAGTGAAATGGTATTAGTTTTCTGCGCCGATGAGGTTATATCTTAATTCGCTATCCAGTTCAGATAACTTGATACAGACAACTTTTAAATTCAAGATGTGGAGAATACATCTATAAGTATTTCTACACTTGGTTTCTAATTTAAGTCACTATAGACTCTGACAGCTAATATATAATTTATCAAATTGTCTCAAACATTTTGCTCCAAACGAAAGTGTTAATTAGTTAGTAGGAATTTATTCTTAGTAAAGTGAATTTTAAGTGAATTTTTCACCCCACAGAAAATTTATTCGCTTATTTATTTATAGTATAGAGGCGGGTTCAAAGCTTTACTTTTTACTAATGTATAGCTCTCCAAACCCACCTCTACTACTGCCATAATTATGCCTCACACTGTTCGGCTAAACTAGGAAAATTTCTATTAATTTCCGGTAGATGCTTGCATTGCTTTAGCCAACTCTGCTGCTACTTCTGGACGTGAAAACTGTGGTGGTGGCAACTCACCTCGACGTAACATTTCCCGTACTTTTGTCCCTGATAAATGAATTCGTTCTTCTGGTAGACTTGGACTTGTTTTGCTTGTGGCCATACCTTGGGTGCGGGTACAGTAAAAAGCGTGTTCAAACTTCATGGGCACAATATCTAGCTCTCCAGGTTCAAACTCATCGAAGATATATTGAGCATCATAAGTACCATAATAGTCTCCTACCCCGGCATGGTCCCGACCAACAATAAAGTGGGTACAGCCGTAATTTTTCCGCACTAAGGCATGAAAAATTGCTTCCCTTGGTCCAGCATAACGCATTGCTGACGGGTTAATGGCCATCATTACTCGGTCCTGGGGAAAGTATTTATCTAACATAATTTCGTAGCAACGCATCCTGACATCAGCAGGAATGTCATCTGATTTTGTTGCACCCACTAAAGGATGTAGAAATAAACCATCTACTGTTTCTAAAGCACATTTTTGAATGTATTCATGGGCCCGGTGAATCGGGTTACGGGTTTGGAAACCTACAACTGTTTTCCAACCTCTTTCTAGAAAGAGTTTTCTCGACTCGGCGGGGTCAATTTGATATTTAGGAAACAATGGGTGGGGATGACGTTCTAGCAACCATACTGGGCCTGCCAAGTTAATTGGTCCAGCATCATAGAGAACTTTCACACCTGGGTGTTTTGTTTCGTCTGTGCGATAGACGTTAGTTGCTTCATGGGCTTTGTTATAGCGATACTTTTGAGTTAATTCCAAAATACCTACAAATTCTCCCTCTGGAGAATCTAGACGCACCCAACTACCTTCTTTAATTGAATCTGCGACTTCTTCTGAGACTGATAGGGTGACAGGTATTGCCCAAGGCAGTCCACTTTTCAGGCGCATATCTGTTACTACTGTTTCGTAGTCCGCAGCTTCCATAAAGCCGTTAAGGGGGCTAAAACCTCCTATGGCAATCATTACTAAGTCTGAAAGGGCTCGTTTATCTAATTGAACTTTTGGCAGACTATCGGCTTTTTCTATGAATTCTTGTTTTTCTGCTGGTGTGGCAATTCTATTAATTAGATGGCCACCGTGTGCTGGTATACCATTTGGATGTTGACTCAAGGTGATTCCTCTCTTTGTTAACTACGATAGTTGGGAAAGATTAAGTTTTCTAATCTTTATCGTACAGCTTTAAGGTACTTCTATCATCATTAAATCTTGAAGTAGATTTGGTTAAAAGCTGATTCTAGAAGATGGTTTCCTTTTCTTCATTTCTTTATTAGGAATCATTCACCGGATTTTCAGATTATTCATTTTTATGGCCCTAAACATCAAATAATTTTCCAGCGATAGAAATAAACTCTTACTGAAGACTATCTACATATTCAGTTTAGAGTCATATTTGAAGCTATATGACAATTTGTAAAAAAAATGTCGTCATTAATGTAAATCATTTGACAAAAATATTTTTTCACACTTAGTATTATCTAAATAAATAGGCTAAAATAAATCAAAACTAAGTTAAAGTAGGGGTTTTGGTAGCGGAAAAATTTGAGACTAATTTTTAGCAGTCTTTCTCAATGAGTGCTAAAACTAGACAATTCAATTTTGATAGTAACTGCCATAACAAAAAGAGATTTTGCATCTGGGTAATTGAGTTATAAAAATTAGTAATTATCTGTATACATGGCTAATCATATAGTTAGTTCATAACTAATACATCACTCAAACAATTAGTAGGGGATGATAAATATACTTACTCAGGTAAGATAATATTTCCTAGAGACTACTAATAATCTAGGTGTTTTTGAGTTATCTAAAATATCAATTTTTTCGAGGAAAATAGCAAATGAAATACAGCTTTGAACTGTTAGGTATTTCTCCAATACTATCTTTTTTTAATCAGCAACAAAAACTTCAAGAACAACAGAATACAACTGTAGAATATCTGGGCAACCGTAAGTGCACCTTAGATGTATTTGTAGATTCTGTAGAAAATGTTTCTGCTTATCGTGGTTGGAATGTGGATAAGGTGGTAGAGACAGTAATTAACTTTTGGATGAAAAATTCTGATAGCATCCAATATTGGAATTCTCGATTAAAAAATACTGGGGAAGAATATTTGTTAATAGCAAGAGTGGGAGATATTAACTCTTTACGAAATTATTTTGAATTATTGTTGAAAAATTAGGCAGCAATAAGGTTAAATCTCTGTTCGGTTTTGCTATAGTTGAGAACTCATTTTAGCTAATAGCTGAGAAATAATACTGGCTTATTAGCTAAATTCCAACTGAATTATTGAAAAGCAGGAGAAATGAGGCTATTAGCAATTACCAAAAAATACAAATCATATCAAATCCGGATAATTATTAGACATCTCTAATAATAAAAAATTGGTGGTGGTGCATAGCAATGGTAAACGAAGCACCGGGAGTGTGGGGAGATGGGGAGTGTGGAAGAAATTAAAAAATATATATCTTCACCATTACCATGCAGGACTACCAAAAAATTAAATCAATTATCATATAGAAAACATCTATTATTTCTCCCAGCTCCCAACTCCCTCTTTTCCGGAGAGGTATATTATATAACCCATTTGGGATCTAGTTATTTATGTACTTTAAAGATAGGAATATGGAAAGATGAGGGCTTAGATTCTACCTTTTTCTCCTATTCTATATTCTCTGACTCCTGACTCCTGACTCCTGACTCCTGACTCCTGACTCCTAAGCCAAAAAGCCACATCTTTACTAAAGATACCAAATTGCTTCATCATAGCCACGCATCAGCAACGCCGACATTGCTCTAAAGCTGAAATTGATGATGAAAAACATTCCACCATCAATCAGCAAAAAATAATCATTGCACCCTAAATTAATTAAATTTAATTACTTGCAAACTTCCTGAAACTTGATATCATCAGGTAAAATAGCATTAGTTAATTTAGCTCTACTCAAATCGACCCCATTCAAATTAGTATTAACTAAATTTACCCAACTTAAATCTGTACCCTGAAGATTAGCTTGCTTCAAGTTAGCATCAGATAAATTAGAAGTATTGAGATCGACTTGAGTTAGGTTAGCACTAGATAAATTAGCATTACTCAAGTCAACAGCAATCAGATAAGAGCCAGTTAAATCAGCATTAGTTAAATCTGCACCAACAAGATTAGCGCCGATCAAACTAGCATAACTCATGTTGGCAGAGGTAAGAGAGGTATAACTAAGACTTGCACTGAAGAGAAAAGCGTTATTTAGATTAGCACTCGAAAGATTAGCACAAAACAAAAAAGCACGGTTTGCATCAATTTGAGAGAGATTCGCACCACTAAGATTAGCATTACTCAAATTCGCTTCACTCAGTTTAGCTCCTGTTAAGTTAGCCTCACTTAAATTCGCTCCGACTAAATTTGCACCTCTTAAGTCAGCTTTGCTAAAATTGACACCACTGAGGTTAGCATTAGTCAAGTCAGCCTCACTAAAGTCAGAATTACTAAAATCAGCACCACTCAGATTTATACCTTTAAGGTTGACACCTGAAAAATTCATCTCTGTCAAATGCCTTTGGCCAGTGGCATAATGTTCTAGTATTTGGTTAGTATCCATAAATCTGTCTGCTAGTTCATCTACTATAGATATTATTTATTGTCTCAAAATATGTTAGGCCGTGAAACATAGTGATTCTTAATTTTTTGTTAAGAAGGGCGATCGCTTTTCGATCTATAAGTAATTTGTCTTAGATTTGGGAGTATTATTGATGATGAAAATTGTTTCTCTGATTCCGAGTGCTACAGAAATAGTTGCTGCGTTGGGGCTGACAAATGCTCTTGTTGGCAGAAGTCACGAATGCGACTATCCTCCGGAAGTGCAAAATTTACCGGTTTGTACTCAACCTAAATTTAATCCTGATGGCAGTAGTCGGGAAATTCACGATCGCGCGACGGAGTTATTACAGTCTGCGTTGAGTGTCTACCGAGTGGAAGCGGAAACTCTGGAAAAATTACAACCTACTCATATTATTACTCAAGCTCAATGCGATGTTTGTGCTGTTAGTTTAGGGGAAGTGGAAGTTGCGGTGGCAAGTTTAACAAAAAGTCATCCACAAATTATCTCTTTGGAGCCAAATTTATTGGCAGAAGTTTGGGCAGATATTTCGCAAGTAGCAAGTAGTTTGGGAGTGGATGGCAGTGAGGTTATTTCTCAGTTAAAAAAACGGGTGGTAGCTTGTGTGGAAAAAACTCAATATTTACCTGATGATGCTATTGGGAATGTTGCTTGTATTGAGTGGAGCGAACCACTAATGGCTGCGGGAAATTGGATACCAGAATTGGTAAAGTTAGCTGGTGGAAATTGTTTATTTGGAGTTGTTGGTAAACATTCGCCTTGGTTAAAATGGGAGGAGTTATTAGAGGCTAATCCAGAGGTGATTATTTTTATGCCTTGTGGTTTTGATTTAGAGCGTACTCGTGCAGATAGTTTACAGTTAATTAATCGCCCAGAATGGCAAGATTTATCTGCAGTTAAGTCGGGGAAAGTTTATGTTACTGATGGTAATTCTTATTTTAATCGTCCGGGACCAAGGTTAGCGGATTCGGTGGAAATTTTAGCAGAAATTTTACATCCTGATTTGTTTGATTTTGGTTATCAAGGTATAGCTTGGGAAAGGTTAAGTTTTTAGGTGTTAGGTGTTGGGTGTTAGGTAAGCAAATTTCGGGCTGATGATGTAAAAGGGGTGATTGGATATCTTGTTGTGCGGGCATCTTGCCCGCTAGATGTGTAATTGGAAAGTGCTATTAACTATTACAGCGGTTTTCATTTCAGTAGACCACAGTAGGGACGTTGCATGCAACGTCCCTACAAGCTTTTGGTTATGGCGATGTGGTTCATCAATTTGAAAAGCGCTGTAATTATTAGAGTTGTTGGGAAATAACTTAAGTAGGGAAAAAATGAAAACAAAACACTTAATGACTAAAAATCAAGAAATTGTAGTTATTAATTAATAATTTTAAGTAGAGTAAGGTAAAAAAAAGGTGTTGGATAATTTGGTTATAAAAGCCTTAAAAGCACTGATATAACTTACTTATGAATAACTTGACAATTTGATACATAAAGTACCATATTTACCACTCTCTACTTAGAAATTATCAAGTATAGCGTTGTTTTTGGTAATTGGTATTATCTATAGCAATTCCCATATTGGTGAGGTACAAAATTCCTTGGTTTTAGGGAGTAGGGAGTAGGGAGTAGGGAGTAGAGAAGAAGGGACAATAGGGAGGATAAAATCAGAAAAACAACTGTACCTCATCAGCTTGAGAAATGCTATATAATCTAAGACCTATGCCAATCCAAAAATTACTGATAAATTACTGAAAAAATAGAAATGTTATAATATTAGATACAAGTTTAATCTGACTAATCATTTGAAAATAGTTTCTCAAATGATTAATCTATGATAAAATAATCTGATTAAAACATAATAATAGTATCAAAACTATTCAACTTCAGAACTATCTTGAATATGCTAAAGCAAATATTTTCCTCTGAATTTATTCCTCACGGTCATTGCTATTTGTGGAAACCTGAGCTAGTAGGTTTGCATTTGCTGTCAGATTCATTGATTGCGATCGCTTATTTTTCGATTGCGGGAATGCTGCTCTACTTTATTAGCAAACGCAAAAATGTACCATTTTCACGAATATTTTGTTTATTCGGAGCGTTCATTATTTTTTGCGGAGCGGGTCACTTAATGGAAGTTTGGACTCTGTGGCATCCCTTTTACTGGTTATTGGGAATCGAAAAAGCACTTACGGCTTTTGTTTCTTGCTACACAGCTTTGCAAATGGGAACAATATTACCTCAATTTTTGTCTCTGAAAAGTCCAGAAGAACTAGAAAAAATTAATCAAGAACTAGAAAAAGAAATAGTTAAACGTCAAGCAGTAGAAGCAAAACTGCGTGTTGCTAATCAATTTTTAGAAACAAGAGTACAACAGCGTACTGGAGAGTTATCAACAGCTTTAGAGAATCTAGAAAATGAAATAGAAAAGCGCCAAGAAGCTATACTATCTTTGGCAGAAAGCGCTCAACGGGAACGAGTTATCGCTTCTGTAGTTGAAAAAATACGCCAGAGTTTAAATATTGAAACTATATTCAAAACTACTACTGAAGAACTACGACAAACTATTAAATGTGACCGGGTAGGTATCTATCAATTTAATTCTGACTGGAGTGGAGAATTTGTCGCGGAGTCAGTAGGAAGTAATTGGAGTGTCTTAGTTCAGGAACAAGAAAAAGATCCCAGTCTTAAAGAAAATTTATTAGAATCAGAAAACTGTCAGGTCAAAGATTTAGATGATTCTAACTTAGTTGTAGATACTTATCTGCAAACAGAACAAGGTGGTATATATAGTCAAGGTACAAAGTATCGAGTCGTTGAAAATATTTATGAAGCAGGATTTACTGATTGTTATCTTGAACTATTAGAGCGTTTTGAGGCTAAAGCATACATTACTGTTCCTGTTATTTACGGTGAAAAATTATGGGGACTACTTGCTTGTTATCAAAATTCTGCTCCCCGTCAGTGGAAAACTGTAGAAATTAATATTGTGCTTCAAATTGGCAGTCAGTTAGGAGTAGCTTTACAACAAGCAGGGTTATTAGCTAAAAGTCAAAAGCAGTCATTAATATTAGAAAAAGCTTTAGTCGCAGCAGATGCTGCTAACTGTGCGAAAAGTGAATTTATAGCTTCCATGAGTCACGAGTTGCGTACTCCTTTAAATGCAATTATTGGTTTTACTCAACTAATGAATTACGACTCATCTTTATCTACTAAACATAGGGAATATGTGGAAATTGTTAATCAAGCTGGGGAGCATTTACTAAAACTAATTAATGGTATTTTAGAAATGTCTAAAATTGAAGCTGGTAAAATTACTTTGGAGATTACAAGGTTTGATTTATTTGCTTTGATTAAGAGTGTTGAACAAATGTTTAGCTTAAAAGCATCTACAAAAAATTTGCAATTAATATCTGAGTGGGATATTGATGTACCTCAATATATTGAGACTGATGAAGGAAAGTTACGTCAAGTTTTAATTAATTTAGTTGGAAATGGAATTAAATTCACAGAAACAGGTGGAATAGCATTGCTTGTCAGAAGAACAACTGATAAAAATTATCTGGAATTAGAAGTTAGTGATACGGGATTAGGCATTGCTCCAGAGGAAATTGATAAGTTATTTCAAGCTTTTGAGCAAACAGAAACGGGTCGAAAATCTCAGGAGGGAACTGGATTAGGTTTGGCTATTAGTCAGCAGTTTATACAATTAATGGGAGGTGATATTTCTGTCAGTAGTACAGTAGGTTTAGGCACAAAATTTATATTTAATATTGAGATTGGTTCCAATGATTTATCGGAAACTAATAATTCTGAGGTGCAGAAAATAGTTGGTTTAGCTCCCGCTCAACCTGAATATCGAATTTTAGTAATGGAAGCATCTAAAGTTAATAGTCTTTTATTACTTAAAATGTTAAGCCATATGGGTTTTAATGTGCAAGAAGCTACTAATATTAATCATTTAATTCCAATGTGTGAAAGTTGGAAACCTCACCTGATTTTGATTGATATGGAAATATTAGTTATGAATGACAGAGAAGTGATTAAATATCTAAAAACAGATAGTAATTATCAGAAAATAGTAGTGTTTGCCCTAACAAGTAGAAATTTTAAATATACGTCCAATGAAATTTTATCTACAGGTTGTGATGATTTTATTGTCAGGCCGTTTTCAGAGACAATTATGTTAGAAAAAATTGCTCAACATTTAGAGGTGCAATACATTTATGAACAAGTAGATGAGCTAAAAAATTTGCCTATCGAGCAATCACAAAATTTACCACATCAAAATACTTTAACTTTAGAAATGTTAGAATCTATGCCCATTGAATGGCTGACAGATTTACATCAGTCGGCTATAGAATTAGATTCTGATTGGATGTTTGATTTAATTCAAGATATTCCTAAGTCACATTCTGATTTGTCAAAGGTGTTAACAGATTATGTGAATAGATTTGATTATGAACAAATTGTTATTTTAACTGAACAAATTATATATTAATTAGGGCTTGCTGAAAAAGTATTTTTGTGAAGGTAGGGAGTAGGGAGTAGGGAGTAGGGAGCAGTGAAGAGTCAAGAGAAACATGGAGTTCTATAGCTGCTCAAAATCTCGTATTTTTTCTGGACTTCAAAATGCTCAAACCTTTAGCTGCCAATACTTTTAGATTTAATCAGTAAACCCTAATTACTCTTACATAAATAAGCAAATTTTGAATTATGAATGGCACTGATAATTACGGTTTCAAAGGAGATATTCTGATTGTTGATGATACCCTAGAAAATCTCAAGCTTTTATCCAATATATTGAAAAATAATGGTTATAAAGTTCGCGCAGTAACTAACGGTAAAATAGCTTTAAACGCAGCTTTCACTAAAGCTCCAGATTTAATTTTACTGGATATAAATATGCCGGAAATAAACGGTTATCAGGTTTGTGAGAGATTGAAAGCTTCCCCCCAAACTAACAATATACCAGTCATCTTTTTGAGTGCGCTAGATGAACCTTTAAATAAAGTCAAAGCTTTTTCTGTTGGCGGAGCAGATTATATTACTAAACCATTTCAGATTGAAGAAGTTTTAATTAGAATCGAAAATCAACTTCAAGCTTGTCACAGTCAAAAACTAATTGCCAAACAAAATTTAATTCTCCAGGAAAAAAACGAAAAACTATTAATGTCAGAAGCTTTATTAAGAAAAAAATCTGAAAGTCTAGAAAAAACTTTGGCAGAACTAAAACAGGCTCAACTTCAAATTATTCAAAGTGAAAAAATGGCTGGTTTGGGGCAACTTGCTGCAGGAGTCGCCCATGAAATTAATAATTCTATCACTTTTATTTATGGCAATCTTGATTATGCAAATACTTCTCTGGAAGAATTGTTATATTTAGTCAAACTTTATCAACAAGAGTATCCTAATTCTAGTGAAGAAATTCAGAATTTTTTAGCAGAAATTGATATAGATTTTTTGAGCGTAGACTTACCAAAAATGATATCTTCCATGGAAAAAGGAGCTGACAGAATCCGTAAAATAGTAGCTTCCCTTGGCAATTTTTCTGGCATAAATGAGGCGAAATTTAAGTCAGTTGATATTCAAGAAGGTATTGAAAGTAGTTTATTGCTGTTGCAGTCTAAATTAGAAGCAAAACCAGAATTGTTAGAAGTTGAAATTATCAAACAATACAGTCAACTTCCTCCCCTTACTTGTTATCATAATCAACTTAATCAAGTTTTTTTTAATTTGTTAAATAATGCCGTCGATGCTCTAGAAATAAAAAGACAAAAAAATATTGAAAATCATCAAGACTTACATAATAATTTACCGACTATTTGGATTACTACAGAACAGATAAATCAGGAAAATATTATAATTAAAATTGCTGATAATGGGGCTGGTATGAATGAGTCTGTACAAAAGCATATATTTGAGCCGTTTTTTACCACAAAAACTATAGGTAAAGGTACAGGATTAGGATTATCAATTAGTTATCAAATTGTAGTCGAACAACATCAGGGAAAACTAACCTGTGCTTCCGTACTTGATAAAGGTTCGACCTTTATGATTGAAATTCCTCTTCGTCAAAAAGAAAGTTCAAGCTGTTAGGTTTTTGGTAGATAAATAATCTTTTCAGGACTTACGAAAAACATCCAATCATACACAATTTTAAGGGCGATTAGCCAATCGCCCTAGATGTGGGGAGTAATATCAAGTCCCGGTTTTATTTAATCAAATTTCATCCAAAAACCTAATATATTGTGACTATAGACTCAGTTTCTAACTAAGCTTCAACACCTGTTTCAACTTCTGTTTCAGTCTCAGATAAAACAACAACTTCTACATCTGATTCTTGATTTTGTCTAGCAGCAGTGTGAGGACTTTGGAAACTGTCATGAGCTTCTGGATGTTGACAAGCTGCCATCGTCTTAACGTGTTCATTTTCATCATCCCTAATGTTAACAAATACATCATATAAGTTGTCAACTTGAGGACGGCGAGACTGAGGAACAGTAGAAGTTTGGAACTCATCAAACATATACAAATCACCATCACGATAATACTTAATCGCAACTTTTGGTGCAGGTGTTTCTTTCAACTCAGCTTCATTTTCAGTCAAGAAGTTGTCATAAGTGTGATAAGCGTGCTTTTCCACTTCTTCCATAAAGAAATAAGCTTGACTTGGGGAAACTGCGTATAGAAATGCAATAATCCAATAGTAAATTAAACCTACTGTTTGAGCTAGAACGCGATCGCCCCAATGATTACCACCTCCTAATGCTTCCATAATCAATAGGTGGTTCATTTCATTCCAACTTTCGGCAAAGTGAACTTTCAACCAGTCTGCTTTTCTCCACAACCCTAGAGTTTCGTAAAAATGTAGCACTGATGTGTAAGCAAAGTAGGGTACTCTAGCAATTGTTTCTAATACATAAAACCGTGGATACGGGCGACCACGATACAGTACATCAATTACAAATACTATAATATTGACTAATAATCTAACCATTGGTTTATATTCCTCCAAAAAAGTAGGAAAGTTCGCTGATTAATAGAACTTTATTTGTCTCTACTCTTTAGAGGATAAGTTTTTATTCTAGTCTGAAACTGTCTTTTATGATACGAAACATTATTTTTTTTTTATATTCTTCGATATTAAAAAATATGCTGAGTTTTTAATATTATAACTTAAGTTTAAGATATTAAATGTTAATTATTTTACGGATTTTTAAATAGGTGATTAATTATAAAAATAAACACATTTAATTTGCATATATTTTTGTTTTGGCAAAAAAATTACACCGCTTTTCACTCTTAATGAACCACATCGCCATGCAGCGCTTTCTTGGGATTCGCAGCCCTCGTTTCACCTAACACCTAATATCATGTCCGGATGATTAGTGATGATTAAGTATTTCTAGTTTTAGGCCATCAGTGAAAACAGGTTAACCCTTGAATAAATTCCTGCTGTTCCATAAATTTATGACATCGGTAGACCAGTAGACTTTCTAATTCATCTAAGTTTTCTGGTGAGTTATATCATGTTCGGATAATTAGTTATAAAAAACTATTTGTTTGTAGTTGTCTTTCCGCACTCAAATATTTATCCCAAGGTTCAAGCAAAACTACGAGTTTAATTATAAGTATTTTGCCGAACATGATATCACTGCCACTACAGTAATAGTTTGTTAGATCACAGGGCTAAATTCGATGTAGTCGAATCGTGCGTGTTCTCCAGCGTTCTCAAAGCCATCTACTGTAATGCTATCTCCCGGTGTCAGACTCACACCAGATGCAACTACTGGACTGATAAACGTCTGTGCATTACCCAAATTACTACCAAGATCCTGATCTAATAAAAGATTACCAATTTCAGTGGTTGTACCAGTTTCAAAATCATTGAGTTTGACGACAAATTGACCTACACCATCATTTTCATCAAAACCCGCAACAATAATATCATAAATTCCTGATGTTTCATTGAAACCAAAAGTAGCACTCCCTGACTCATTGCTTCCACCACCACGAAAACTCAATGCCTGACCGCCAGAAGCTGCGGAAATATTTTCTGTGCGGTAGTTGGTAATGATATCAGCATTCTCAGCTTCAATGATAAAGGATGTTGGGACTAATTCGTCATCAGTAATAGAGACGCTAGCACTACTGTTACTTGGGTCAAGTAATAGGTCACTATCACCAGAAGTAATACTATCAAGAGTGACTGTCACATCTTCAGTACCTTCGACTTCTGAGTCATCACTAACTGAAACATCAATAGAAGCAGATAATTGTCCGGCAGGAATAGTTACTGAGCCTGGCAATGAAGTGTAGTCCTGGTCAGGAGTAGCTGTTCCGCCAACGTTATAACTGACAACAGTATCAGTGGATGCAACTTCACTGAGGTTAACAGTAAATTGACCGTTAGTATTGGGTTCAGATACGTTACTTTCAGAGGTAATGGAAATGGAATTAGGTACATCGTCATCAGTAATAGTAACGGCAGCACTGTTATTGTTTAAATCAATTACCAGGTCGCTATCACCAGCAGTAATACTATCAAGAGTGACTGTCACATCTTCAGTACCTTCTACTTCTAAGTCATCACTAACTGAAACATCAATAGAAGCAGATAATTGTCCGGCAGGAATAGTTACTGAGCCTGGCAATGAAGTGTAGTCCTGGTCAGCAGTAGCTGTTCCGCCAACGTTATAACTAATAACAGTGTCAGTGGATGCAACTTCACTGAGGCTGACAGTAAATTGACCGTTAGTATTAGGTTCAGAGCCGTTAGTTTCCGAGGCAATACTAATTAACGGAGTGACAACATTAGAGTTCAATTGGATGAAGTCAAACCGTGCGTGTTCTCCTCCCTCCTCAAAACCATGCACTGTAATACTGTCTCCCGGTGTCAGGTCTACCCCTGCAGCAACTACTGGGCTGATAAACGTTTGTGCATTACCCCCATTGCTACCAAGCTGCTGATTTAATAAAAGATTACCAATTTCAGTGGTTGTACCAGTTTCAAAATCATTGAGTTCGATGACAAATTGACCCTCACCATCATTTTCATCATAGCCTCCAAGAACAATATCATAATTTCCAGCTAGTTCATTGAAAGTAAAAGTGGCACTGCCTACTTCATTACCCGACCCACCGCGAAAGCTCAAGACTTGTCCACCAGAAGCTACAGAGATGTTTTCTGTGCGGTAGTTAACAATTGTATCAGCAGCCTCCGCTTCATAAATAATAGGAGCATCGTTATCAAAAATAGTAACAGTAGCGCTATTATTATTTGTATCAAGTACCTGATTGGAATCGCCTGCGGTAATATTATCAAGGGTGACAGTGACACTTTCATCACCTTCTACTGCCAAGTCATCCATGACTGAGAGATCGATAGGAGTAGATACTTGTCCCGCAGGAATAGTGACTGTCCCAGACAATGCAGTATAGTCTTGGTCTGGAGTAGCTGTTCCGGTAACAGTATAACTGATAGTGGTGTCAGTGGATGGAACTTTACTAAGGTTGACAGTAAATTGACCGTTAGTATTGGGTTCAGATGCGTTCGCTCCGGCTTCAATAGTAATAATGGACGCATCGTCGTCAGTAATAGTTACGGTAGCACTGTTATTAATTGGGTCAACTACAACATCGCTATCGCCCGAAGTAATACTATCAAGGGTAACGGTAACATCTTCATTGCTTTCTACTCCTGAGTCATCAATGACTGAGACATCAATAGAAGTAGAAATTTGTCCCGCAGGAATAGTGACTGTCCCAGACAATGCAGTATAGTCTTGGTCTGGAGTAGCTGTTCCGGTAACAGTATAACTAACAATGGTGTCAGTGGATGCAACCTCACTGAGACTAACAGTAAACTCACCGTTAGTATTTGGTTCAGATGCGTTTTCTTGAGTAGGAGTGATTGAAACTTCAGTTTGTTCGGCAAATTCCAGGTAGATAGGCGATGTTACCGGACCAATTGGTAAATTGTCGTTTGTAGGGTCAATGATGCTTGTGACAAACCCAAGTGGTATACGGTCTTCTCCTGGAAAGTTGTAGTTAGAAACCCCTGAGAAATCAAATAGATTGGAGATATCTTGGTCTCCCCCTGTTAATGCAACATCTACAATTTGGAATTCTACTGCGTTGTTAGCAGGGAAGTCGGAAGCAGCTAGAGTAGCAAGTTGTGCATCTAAAATAGGGGCATAAGCTTGGTCGTCAGCATCCCCATTGTAAAATTCGTTAGTTACAGGTTGGATAAAACCTTTAGTTAAAACCACCCGTGCAGTTTCACCAACTGGTCCATTAACGATGACGGTCGGACCATTTTCATCGTAAGTTCCGATCCCTCCTGCTCCTAAACCGTTTACTGTTAGAGAAGATGAGAGATTGGGTAAATCTTCTGAAGCCAACCCCTGGGAACCTGCTTGATTACCCACAGCCTGCAATTGTCCAGTGGCAGTAGTGCCATCCGTGAAAGTAAAAAGATAGGTCGAACCAATTAACTCTGCACCAGAGACACCACCAACATCCCAAAAGGGATCGGTGCCAGCATCCAGTGTACTTTTTTGAGAACCTGCAATGGAGTTTGCGTCCATATCTACGGCGAAACCAATGGTCTCTCCTGACTCAAAACCACCATTCACAGTCTCGTCAAAAATTAATCTCAGACCTTCATAACCTGCTGTACCGCCAACCCCAATATAGGAATCGTTACTAGGAGCTACCACACCAGTCCCACCATCAGTATTAATGGTCAGCTTTTTCGAGGCTGTATCTCCTGCTTGTCCAAATGGATCAAAAACACTGTCTGGGTAAAGAGCATTGGTGACATCAATATCAACCTGGGCTATTTTCTTATCACCTGTATTGGTAATTAAGAAGGAGTCGTTACCAAAGTTGGATACCTGAACATTAAAACTGGTGAGATTAATACTAAAGGTTGCTTGTCCGACCATTTTCCCTAATTATTAGTAAGTAAATTTAAAGTTATGTCACACTGATCATACTAATAAATTAGTTTATTTATCAATAAAAAAGAGAGTAAATTCAATGAAGATTTGATGAAGACTTCATCAAATCTTCATCAAATCTTTATATCCTTAGTTTGAGGTTCTAAATGTATTCCCCTAATTTTTCATCAGCTAATATCTACTTTAAAGATATATAACTTGCTTCTACTATGTTTTTACTTCCAGCCCACACGATCCATTAATTTAATGGCCTCAGAACTCAACTTGCCATACACAGCAACATTAACAGGATCGGTATTAAAGTCACCATACTGACTTAAAACACTGGGAACGGGTACGCCTGACACTACAGGATATTCATTGTTCCCCTCAGAGAATATTTTTTGAGCTTCTGGACTAGCCAAATGTTCTAGGAATTTAATCGCACCCTCTTTATTAGGAGCAGTTTTTACAACCCCACCACCACTAATATTGACATGAGTACCGCGCCCGTTTTGATTGGGGAAAAACATTCCCACTTTTTCGGCAACTGCTTTATCTTCCGGTTTCTCAGACTTTGCTAAACGAGCCAAATAGTAGCTATTGGCAATACCCACATCGCCGATACCAGCAGCTACAGCCTTGATTTGAGCGGTATCGTTACCTTCTGGGGGTCTGGCAAAGTTGCCGACAAAGCCTTTTGCCCAACCTTCTGTATCTGACATTCCATGAGCTTCGATTAAAGATGCTATCAGGGATTGATTGTAAATATTATTGGAGGAACGGATTAAGATTCTGTCATTCCATTTGTCTGTGGCTAAATCTTCGTAGCTTGATAGTTCAGAGGATGTAACTTTATCTTTGTTATACATAATAACCCTGGCTCGTTTGGAGAAACCAAACCATAGGTTTTCCGGACTGCGGAGGTTTGCTGGTATTTTGCTGTTGAGAGTAGAAGAGGAAACTGGTTGCAAAATACCTGCCTCTTGAGCTCGCCACAGACGCCCTGCATCAACTGTGATAAATACATCTGCTGGACTGTTAGCACCTTCGCTCTTGATGCGTTGGATTAACTCGTCTCCCTTACCTTCAATTAGATTGACTTTGATGCCAGTTTTTTGGGTGAAACTATCGTATAATGCTTGGTCGGTGTCATAGTGGCGGGAGGAATAGAGATTGATGGCTCCCCCTTGGGCTAATCCTCGGTTGCTTTTACCAAATTCTGCGATCGCTACTGTGGCCATTGCTGTGCCTGTTGCTAGAAAGACACGCCTTGTGATTTTCATTTTTAATTTTCTCCTTGTTTGTTCTAGTTCAGCAGGTATAGGTAATTACCTAATACTGATTAATTTATTTTAATGGTATTGCAATTTATTCCTGATAATTCTCATCCTTAGATTGGGATTAGTTTAGAGACAATCAGGCTAGATTGCTGAAAGTCTATGATTATTCGACCTTATTTGGTCTGTAGAATAGTGACTTTCACAATTAAAAAATTGTTTCTGAAGAGTAACTATTTTCAGTTGGAACTGTTTATTGGTTCACAATCAAATATTTTTGTCAAGTAGCTATTAAAAATTTTTATATAAAAATTAGATTTATATAGAATAAAAATATCAAATCAAAAACTTATAAAATATATCTCTATGAATGGATAAAAATCGCTATTTTTTCTAAATTCAGTAGGTTGGGTTAAGCCTTAGATGTTACTTTATAAAAATGGTAGGATGCTGATTTTTCAAAGCTTTTACTTAAAAATCTAATACACCATTTAAAGCTTGACACGACAGTAGGTTGGGTTAAGCGACAGCGCAACCCAACAAAAACTTATGTAGCTTATAGCGGTTTTCATGTCGCTAGACCACAGTAGGGACATTGTATGCAACATCCCTACGCCGATTAAACGAGGATTATTAATAATTTAGATATATATTTATCCCCCTAAATCCCCCTTAATAAAGGGGACTTTCTACTGTATTTCCCCCCTTTTCAATCCCCCTCCCGTCCCCCTTGGAAAGGGGGAAGCTAGATGTTGCTACACTTTTTGTTAAATGGGGGGCTAGGGGGAATCTAAGTCAAAATTCATACTTTTCAAACATCCTCTTGAGATTGAATAAATTTTTCTTGTTCCGGGCTTAAACTAATATTCATCATTAAATTTAATAACTGATTTATATTGTAATTCTATCCTTTAATTGCCTATTGCTGAACAAATTAAATCGTAGGTTTTTTTGAATAGCAGTCCGTACTGATAACTGAAATGACAACCCCTAAATCTCAAAAAAATCGACCGCCTGATGACGGAAACGAAACAGAAAAGAGGATAAAGGGTAAAAGGAAAAAGGGCTACAGAGTTCTCCCGCCAGCACACACAATACGAAAACCAATAATGTAGCTGCCCCACCTATCGCCGCTGAAGCGAATTCCAGAACGGCAGATATTTAGAAGCCAGAGGTTAAATTATTGCTGTTGACTTCGGTGCGTTACGACGAATTGCTAATACACTTTTAACAGCAAGTGATTTTAGCCGTCTAAAGCACCCTACTGGACTACGGAACTATGATAATTTGCCTGATAACATCGGGAAGCGTTGTAAATTATCCATCATTACTCCCGCCAATATTTAGGGTCATCCAAACTATCTGCACAGATAACTTTTCCCCTAAAATTTCCAATAATTCCCGGAGACAATTCTTGAACCATCCAAGCGTCTGCATTTTTTTCTGGTATAGGATAGGAAGGCTCAAACCCAAGAATACCAGCAGGTTTAAAACCGTGACGTGGATAATATGTAGGATGACCGAGAACAAAAACTACATCTACTCCAGATGTTGATAAAATATCTAATCCTTTTTCAATCAATTTACCCCCAATACCTTGTTTTTGAAAGTCAGGCAAAACTGCTAGGGGACCGAGAATTGAAATTGATAAGGGAGCATCTGGTTTAAGACTAGCTCTAGAGAACAGAATATGTCCTACAGCTTTATTTTCTTGGAAAGCTAGCAGGGAAACAATAGGTTTGGCACTATCATCCCCCAGAAGTGTTTGCACAATTTCAGCCCCATCCCCTGAACCAAATGCAGCGCGTTCGATGGACAGTACATCATCTAGATCGGAATCTAAAGCTTTTCTTATAATCATTATCTGTCTCTTTATTTTATGATAGTGGTTTGTATCAAAATATCAGGGAACAAGGCGATCGCTCTTTTATATTATGTATATTATGTGTATATTATGTGCAGAACCGCCATACCTAGTAGAGGCGAATGGCCATTTGCTAACGCAAAGCTTTCCTACACGGAATGCTACCGCAAATGCTAACGCCCCTACCAATTCTGACTTCAAATATATGTTACTAGGTTACAAAAAGGCTTATAAAAATAGTGTAGCGTTGAGGATGTGAAGTAAATTAACCAGACTGTATCAGCTTTTGAGATTTTCAGCATATCTCATACCCCACTTAACAAATGATAAATGTTGACAATTATCGGTTGCGGTAATCTTAACCGTTGTGATGATGGGGTGGGAGTAATTATTGCTCAACACCTGCAACAATATTTTTCTGAACATCTTTATCCCAATGTGCGGGTTTATGACTGCGGTACTGCGGGAATGGAGGTAATGTTTCAGGCCCGGGGAACTCAGGAATTGATTATTCTGGATGCTAGTGCTACAGGTTCGGAACCGGGGGCAATATTTAAGGTTCCTAGTTCGGAATTGGAAGCACTGCCAGAACCTAGTTATAATTTGCATGATTTTCGTTGGGATAATGCTTTGGCGGTGGGTCGGAAAATCTTTAAAGATGATTTTCCCGAAGATGTCACTGTCTATTTAATAGAAGCTGAAAGTTTAGATTTTGGTCTAGAACTTTCTCCTGTAGTTGAGCGTTCGGCTGAAAAGGTTTTTCGAGAAATTATCAACAGTTTAGATAGCAAAAAATAGGCTAGAATTTTTTTCTGGCTATCTGTAAATAGTTAATAGAAGGAAATTATTATGGATGAACAAAGAACAGAACAATATTATGAATTAATTGATAAATTGGTTCAGTGCCCAAATGGACAAGAGCCTGATGTTTTAGATGAAAATATTGAACTAGTTGATGCTGGTTTTGTTTCAGTTTTAATGCAAGTTGGTCAAGCTCAAATTCATCATGGAAATCAAGATGGAGCTAAGTTTTTATTTCATCTTGCCCGTGAATTAGCTAAACAATTAGGATATTATCCTGACCCGTCAACTGCGGAAGCACCTGCACAGTAATAGGTGGTAGGTTTTAGGTGGTAGGTGGTAGGTGGTAGGTAAATTTATTAGTTAATGGATACTAAAATAGAGTTGATAAAGTCCTAAAATTGATGGTTTTTACCCAAGGATTTTTAGATGAATTTAAGTTGTAGGTAGTAGGTAATATTTATTCACCGAAAACCTTAAAGTCAACAAAGTCAACTAAGTTTTACCTAAAACCTTAAACCTGATTTTGGTATAAATAGAGAGTTAATGTCATGTTTTCTCAAACAGAAGCAGAAAAGTTAGCAATTAATTTCCTGAGTAATGAGTGGGAAATTCCCGAAGCAGAAAAAGAATGGTTTACTGTTAAATATTCTCGACAGGAGACTAGTTGGTATATTCTTGAGGTAGGAATTGAGGGATATCCTGATTATTGGATACTTCAGGTTTATGATACCTATGAATGTGACCCTTGTTATACTTTTGTATCGCCTTTAAGTGGTTATGAAGATACAGATGATTTGAATGAATTACCTGAATCTATTGCTAAGATGATTGCTTTTGAGCGTAGTTCTCAAATGTCTCAAACAGCATAAAGTTTAGGCAATATGAAACAAGTAACAGAAAAGAAAGTTAAATAATCAGAATTAGGGGCAAGGAATTAGAAAGGAAGTAGGGGCGATTCGCGTAATTAGGAGCATTCCGGAACGGAAATCGCCCCTACTCAAATTTTCACTTTTTAATATTGTGTAGTTTACTTTTATAAAAACTGCTATAAAATAGGCAGTTATCATCAACTAACAGGGAGAATCTGTTAAGTAATTTTACTTTTCGTTAAATACTGTCAATTTTTATTCTCTCAACTTGATTTAAGTTGTAAAAAAAAAAGTCTTTTTTCTCTTTATTTCCCTGTGTTATCTACTTTGGAAATCATTAGATAATTATAAAAAAAATATAAATAATCAGACAGTGATTAACAACATTGATAAAATGAAAAATAAGTTACAGCTAGATAGCAAAAATTTTTAGACTTTTTGTAGAAAATATTAATTATTAATTACTGTGATTCAAACTATTAGTGATACTACTGTTAAAGCAGCATTAAATGCCATAGAATCTGAATCAGCAAATGTTTCAGAAAAAATTCAAATGCTGATTGAGATGGCAAATGGGCTGCAACAAAAACCAAAAGATAGCAAACAACTACATGATGCTATTTGTCTATATCAACAAGCTATAGAATTATCTAGCAAAAATTATCCGCTATTGCAAGGAAGAGCATTAGCAGGAATGGCTACAGCTTTGAGAGCAATACCAGGAGAAGGGGCAGATTTATTGCTAGAAGCAAAAGCAGCTTATGAAACTGCCCTGCAAATATTACGGGAACAAGGTGAGCTGACAGAAGTAGCAGAAGCGGAAATGAATTTAGGCTTGGTATTGCAAGCATTAGTTGGCTTTAACTTGGCAACTATGAAACAGGCAATACAGGCGTATCAACGGGCGTTACCAATATTTACAGCCGATAAACACCCCCAAGAATATGCCATATTGCACAATAATATCGCGATCGCTTATTTGTCAATGACCTTATCTCCGGAAAGGGAAGGTATGCGACAAGCAATGGCAGTGCAGTCATTTGAGGAAGCACTAAAAGCAGTTAATCTGATCGAACATCCCAACGAATATGCGATGTTGCACAATAATTTAGCAAATGCTTTACAATACCTTCCCAGTTTACACCCGGTAGACAATAATTTGCGGGCATTAACTGCTTACGATGAAGCCTTGAAAGTTCGCACGGCTCAAGATACTCCTTTGGAGTATGCGGCTACTATCTCGAATAAGGCTAACCTACTGTATAACTTACCAGATAATCCGAAATACCCAGAAGCAGGAAATTACCAAAATTTACTCCGGGCAAAAAAATTGTATGAGGAAGCCCAGACAATTTTTTGTCAGTATAGTGAAGTAGAACGGGCAACCGTAGTTTCAGAAGCGTTGTCTGCAGTGGAAGCAGAATTATTACTGTTTGATCTTGATGCAAAAATTCCTACTACATAAAAGATTTGAGATGGAGCGGTAGCGCAGTTGTGGGTGCTACATAAATGGCGTTGCTGAATACTGGGATGATTTCGGCTGACACGGGGACACACCAGACAGGAGGATTATGGTTTCTGCTCTCTAACAAAATCATTCCGCAATTATGCAATTCCACATAAATAAGTTTGTCTGAATATATTCCCCAATAAAAAATTAGGAGAAGTACAGTGAGCGATTTATTTAATCCCATTCATAGACTAATGATAGACTTGGAAGGAATGTCAAGCTTCCAAATTTTTGTCAGTGACTTGTCTACAGGAGAAATTACAATTTTAACTGCTATATTTTGGCTAGGAGTTGCTAGCGGAATTTCGATTATTGCTGGCGCTATTGGTGGCATCTGGTTGGCAGGAAAAGATTTAGGTTATAGACTGGCTGCGATGATTGGCGGTTTGTTTGGGCCTGCTGGTGTGATTCCGGCGGTGATTATTGGGTTGGCAATTTTGAAATTTGCTTAACTAGCATTTAGCGTTTAGCATTCAGCAGAATATTACTTTTCTGAGTATCAATTCTATAGTATGGAGAAATTATTATGTTAGAAGTAGGTTGGTTTAGCAGTAAATTGTTATTCAAAGGTAAACTACTCCGAAATCCATTTTATTTTATTAGGCAACTATTTGCAGGTGTTTCTATTGGCGTGCTGTTACTTATAGCATTAGCACAGGTGGGAACAACATTATTATTACCAATTATTATTTCTAGTCTGGCAACTGGAATTTCTATGCCATTTTTGCTGAAAGACCTGAAGTTGCAATAATAATTATATAGTGGGGTAAAAATGACTCAAGCCAAAATACCATTGCAAGAGTCTGTGAGTCTAGAATCTCTGGTATCTGAAATTACTCACTTTGAAGAGGCGATCGCTCATTGGGATGAGAATCAAAAGTTAGTGGTTGAGGGGTTGAAAAATGCAATTGAGACTTTGCATAAAGAAGCTTTAACCCGATTAATTCGCAGTGTCAAACAAGACTCGATGCCAGCTTTGCGCGAAGCGGTGCAAGATGAGGTGGTTTATGGACTGCTGCGATACCACGAGCTAATTAAACCGCCGACACCACCTTTAGAAATCAGAATTCAGCAAGCATTAGACGAAGTGCGCCCAGGTTTGCAAGGCCATAACGGGAATGTGGAATTGGTTGCTATTAAACTACCTGATACTGTGGAAGTGAAACTGGTGGGAAATTGTAGCAACTGTCCTGCTTCCACGTTAACAATGAAAGAGGGAGTTGAGCAGGCAATTAAAACCCACTGCCCAGAAATCAAAAATGTGCTTTCTGTCAATTCCCCAGTGAGTGGCAAAGCAACTAAACCTATGACTAGCCCCTTTGCTGCGGAGCAGGAAACAGGATGGGTTGCTTTGGCAAATATTGACGAGATACCAGAGGGCGATATTTTGGCTGTGGATGTGGATGGGTTGAAATTGATTTTGACTCGTGTGGGGGATGATGTCATTGCCTATCGTAATAGCTGTAGTCATTTAGCGAAACCGATAGATAAAGGAGAGGTGATAGAGGGTGTTCTTAGTTGCCCATTTCACAATTTTAAGTATCATTTGGCAACCGGGGAATGTTTGACAGCTCCCGAAATGAGTTTGCAACAGTATCCGGTGACTAGGAGAGGCGATCGGATTTTGATTAAGTGTTAGATTTTAGGTGATTTTTAAAATTTTGTCTCTATAAAATAATTTGGGAAATGAAAAATACCAGGTTTCTTTGTTGAAACCTGGTTTGATGTTAAATATAGAAAAAAAAAGATAACGCAGGAGCTAATTTATAATGGCTAATTGATCGAGAGTTGTCATTGCGAGACGAAGATTAAATAAATTAATATCATGAAAATCATAGTAAACACAACTAAAAGCTAGTAGTTTAATATTTAGTTGATAAATCTGCTCTGAATTACTCCTACTTTAATTATGAGGTAGTTATCAACTATAGTATTAGTTTTGCCAAATGTTATAATAGAAAAGTTTATGAATAGTTTGTCAGCATTCTGTGGCGATTATCTGCTAGGAAAAATAATCATCTTAGGGAGTTAAAATCATGGAAAACCCAACAAAAAAGAATAAAATAGATGTTCGTGGTGCTGTGTTTGCTGCTAAGAATTACTTGGAGTCTCTTCCAGGTTTATTGGGATACAAAATTAAGGATTTAAGGCTAGAAGAAGTAGAATTATCAGAAGATAAAAATTTTTGGTTAATTACACTAGGATTTGTTTCCACTACACTAGAAGAAGAAGAAAATTTTACTTTTAAGCAGGAGAGAGATTTTAAAATCTTTAAAGTCAATGCTGAAACAGCTAAAGTAGAATCGATGAAAATTCGGGAATTATGACAGATTATGTTCGTCAACTCTTTGCTAAATATAAACAAAAGGGAGTTATAATTGATACGAATATTCTACTTTTGTGGTTTGTGGGTTCATTTAATAGAGAGCGAATTTCCAAATTTAAACGCACCGAACAGTTTTTACCAGAAGATTACGATTTATTAGACAGGATTTTATCATATTTTTCTAAGAAGGTTGTTACTCCTAATATCCTTACTGAAGTTAACAGTCTAATTAATCAACTGGGTGAACCTGAACGTTCTAAGTGTCTAGAAATATTTGGTAAAGTGATAACTGAACTAGATGAATTGTATATTGAAAGTAGCACTATAACTCAGATAGAAAAATTTACTAAATTTGGTTTGACTGATAGTGGAATTATCAGTCTAGCAAAAGGAAAATATTTGGTATTAACTGATGACTTAAAGTTAGCAAATTATCTAGGAACAATTGGGATTGATACAGTTAATTTTAATAATATTCGGACTTATGGATGGTAGTAAGATTCATCCGAGTTGCCATTTTAGTATATAAACAAATACAGATGATAGATGAATCTTAGAATCCCAAAAATCAGCTATATTTATCATTCTATTTCTGTAGCTTCCCAACGAAAATGTTGATGTCTAAATTACCGAATAATTAATAATTAATAGTTAATTATTAACAATTAAGAGTTGATTGTTAATAGTTAATAATTATTAATTCAAAAATCAAGGTAAAAATCCTCCCCTTTTAAGGGGATAAAATCCCAAATTTTCCTTTTAGTCAATCCCCTTATTTTAATCAGGGGTAATTATTAATTGTTAATTGTTAATTGTTAATTGTTAATTGTTAATTGCTGAATCATCGTCTTTTATTTTAATATAAAATCCGTTTAATTTGATCTAAAAAAAGATGCCATATATTTACCAGCCTACTTATTAATATTAAAAACGATCACCCTTGGACTAGCCAGAGCGATCGCTTAATTTTTTTTTAGCTTATGTTAAAGGGATATTTTAAAGGGAAGATTATTTGAAAATCCCAGAAACTGACAATACTTCAGACTCAGGCATCTTCGGGAAGAAAGCTCCTTTAGCAAAGAGTTGAGGATTAGATTTTGCAAAAGTGTATGACTGACGGACTTCACTATTTACCGCAACTGTCTTCACATCATACATCCGAGTTGCCATCTTAGGATATAAACCAATACCGATGATTAAAGCTAGGAAACAAGCTGCGATCGCTACTTCTCTTGGTCTAGCATCGCTATAAACAGCATCTGCAGGTAACACACAGTTAGTACCGTAGCAAACAGCCTCATCTAAAATGTCATTTTCATAGGGAGTATCTTTGAGGAGACAAGTGGGTGCCTTACCAGTGCTGTAGAACATCTGACGCAACATGGAGAGCAGATAAATAGGAGTCAAAATTAAACCTACTGCAGCCAAGAACACAGTCACAGTGCGGAAAGCTGAACTATAAACATCACTGCTAGTAATTCCCACAAATACCATCAGTTCGCTAGCAAAACCGCTCATTCCAGGAAGTGCTAGAGAAGCCATAGCGCTGACTGTAAATAAAGCAAATACCTTTGGCATTACTTGACCGAGACCGCCCATTTCGTCTAAGGCTAGAGTGTGGAGGCGATCGTAAGCTACACCTGCTAAGAAGAATAATACTGCAGCAATTAAACCATGGGAAATCATTTGTAATAATGCCCCACTTACTCCCAAATCAGTGAAGGATGCAATACCTAACAATACAAAGCCCATGTGAGCAACAGAAGAGTAGGCCAAACGGCGCTTCATATTAGATTGGGCGAAGGAGTTAAATCCACCATACACAATATTTACTACACCAAGAATAGCTAGAATTGGAGCAAAGTAAACGTGGGCATCAGAAAGCATTTCTAAGTTGATACGAATTAATCCATATCCACCCATTTTTAGTAAAACGCCAGCCAGTATCATTGATACAGGTGCAGAAGCTTCACCGTGAGCATCAGGTAGCCATGTATGTAGAGGGAAAACAGCTAATTTAACACCAAAAGCGATCAGTAGTCCCGCGTAAAGTAGCAGTTCTAGAGTTATGGGGTACTCTCTCAGACCAAGTTCCACCATATCAAAGGTAATATTACCGCCACCGTAGAGGGCCATTCCCAAAGCTGCCACAAGAATAAATATAGAAGCTGCTGCTGTATAGAGTAAAAACTTTGTTGCAGCGTAGCGACGCTTTTGGCCTCCCCAAATAGATATCAGTAGATAGACAGGAACTAATTCTAGCTCCCACATGATGAACAGTAACATTAGGTCTTGGGCAACGAATACTCCTATTTGAGCAGAGTAAAGTGCCAGCATTAGGAAATAAAAAAGACGTGGTTTGTAATCTACCTGCCACGCCGCAAATATTGAGAGTGTTGTTACAAGACCAGCTAAGAGTACCAGTGGCATAGATAAACCGTCTACTGATACTGCCCAACTTAGACCTATTTGAGGGAGCCAGGCATATTTTTCTACGAGTTGAAAACCAGAGTCGCTGGCATTGTAGTGATTCCAGAAGGCGTAGCACATTAGTGCAAAATCAAAAATACCTACGCCTAGAGCATACCACCTCATGGTTTTTCCGCTTTTATCGGGTATGACCGGGATAAGTAGAGCTGCCAGGAGGGGCAGTAAGACTATTGTGGTCAGCCATGGAAATTGAGTTGCCATCATAACAGTGAGAAAAATTACTTACCTTTCATTAATTCCATATTACTAAAGTGTGTAAACCTTTGTAAAGTAATATGTAAAAAAATATAAATATGTATTTTAAATGACAACATAAGCTGAACTTATGAATAGATGGTTATACTAAATAGAACCCATTTTGAGATGTATTAAAAAGTAGAGAGGGGAGTCTGGGAGGTGCGGGAAGTGTGGGAAGTATTTTGGCCCAGTAATACCTTTCATATTTAAGATTAAGTTTTGAAGATTAAGTTTTGAGTAGGGAAAATTTAGGTTGACTTAAATTTTAGGTATCAGTGTTTCAACCCTCCTAACTGAAGTAGGAGTAGGAGATACTCTTAACTGATATAGCACTACCCAAATAAATTAGGGTATCTTTACTTTTTACTGTTCCCTGTTCCCTGAAAACGCAAATTTATTGTTCTAACCAAAAGACGTAATGCTATAACTGATAACTGATAACTGATAACTGATAACTGATAACTGAAATGACAGGGTTTTCTACCAAAAAACTTCTCTTAATAACGCTATTTGTTAATTTCGTTGCGATCGCTGGTGTGATTATCCGAGCAATACTACTGGAAAAAGGACCTTATAGATATTTTGATGAGGGGTCTTTGATTAATTGGTTATCTGGTGTTCAACTGTTAATTATTGGTGGAATTAATTGGCAAATTTATAATTTAAGAAAAGCATCTCGGTCTGCTAAAGACAAACAATTACTTTGGCAATTTTTTGCCTTTGGTTTTGTTTTTTGCTGTTTAGATGAAATCCTTCAAATCCATGAAAGGTTTGATAAATTTATTCATTGGATATTTCAAATCCAGGAAACTCCTTTGACTGATAGTATTGATGATGTAATAATTTTAATGTACGGTATTATTGGTTTGTTGGTGATTTACTATTTTCGTCAAGAATTTTATTACTATCGAGATTCTTTTCCCTATTTTAAAATTGCATTGATTTTAGCTTGTTGTTCCATTGGACTTGATTTTTTAACCCAAGGTCAGGAAACAGAGATTTTAACTGAAGCTCAAGAAATGCAAAGGGAATGGCTGCGAAGTGTAGAGGAAATATTTAAACTTTTTACTGAGGTATTTTTGATTGCTAGTTTTTATAAATGTTTGAGAATTGCTAAAACTAATAAATCTTAATTGTTTAACAGGTATTGAAATTTGTAGGGGTTGTTTACACCACCCCTACTGAATTTTTCAGCAAACCTTATATATATATAATTTTTCCCTAGTTTTTTTTAGCGTCTCCAATAAGGTCGCCCTTTCCAGAAAACTCCAATAGCTATACATATTAATGAAGGTCGAGATGCACTAACGAATAAAGCTGGCACAGGTAATAAAGACTTTAATAATAATCCAATAAATAAACATAATACCAGTGCCCAAAGACTAGAATTATTCAGCAACCAATTTTTCTGCCACCATTCTAATAAATAAACAGCTAATGCTCCCATACCAACTGCTACACCTATTGGTATTAATATTCTAAAGAAAGGAGATGAAAATAGCAGCTCTAAAGGTTCACGGACTACAGGTAGATAGGTGTGGCCTAATACCAAAAATATCTCTGATACCACAACTATTAAAGTAGTGATGAAACTTATAAAACCTAATTCTTGCCAAGGTAAGTTTTTCAACCTTTGCCAAATATTATTCATTAGACTTTAATGATTAAGTATAAAGAAGATGAGATTAAAAGATTAAATTTAAACCAGATAAAGTTGGATAAATTCTAGCACTTGTTTTAAGCCTGATTTTGTCTTCAAGTTGGTAAAGACAAAAGGTTGCTCGCCTCGCATTCTTTTAGTATCCTTTTCCATGATTTCCAAGTCTGCTCCCACATAAGGTGCTAGGTCAATTTTATTAATTACGAGTAGATCAGATTTTGTAATGCCAGGCCCACCCTTTCTGGGTATTTTATCACCTGCAGCCACATCAATTACATAAATTGTTAAATCAACTAACTCAGGACTAAAAGTAGCTGCGAGATTATCTCCACCACTTTCGACAAAAACTAAATCTAAATCGGTAAATTTATTTTCTAGTTGCTCAATAGCAATGATATTAATAGAAGCATCTTCACGAATAGCAGTATGAGGGCAACCACCCGTTTCAACTCCTACTATTCTAGAACTATCTAATGCTTGACTTCTGACTAAAAACTTGGCATCTTCTTGGGTATAAATATCATTGGTAACAACTGCAATTTTATATTGCTGTCGCATTGACTTACATAAGGCGTCAACTAAAGCTGTTTTACCTGAGCCAACGGGCCCCGCAATTCCAATCCGAAAAACACTCATATTTAATTAGGTATTAGGTGGTAGGTAGTAGTGGACTGACACAGCTAATTTTGTGCAAAATTGTAGTAGACCGAGACAGCTAAAACTCTTTTTGTCAATCTCTAAAATCATTCTAAAGGATAGATATGAAAATTGTAGTTAGATTATACTGACCTCTAGGATGAGACGATTGGAGCTAAATTAATTGTTAGAGGTGTCCAACTAGCCAATGATAGAATATAGACTGGAACAAGAATTTGTCGAACAAATGGATGCTACAGACCCTCTAGCTTCCTTGCGAAAAGAATTTTATATTCCCAAGAATGCTTCTGGAGAAGAAAACATTTATTTCTGCCGTCATTCTCTAGGATTACAACCTTTGACGTTCTCCCCGCTCTAAAGAGACGGGGATTCTGAATATTACTATCCAGATTTTCTCTTTCGTCGAGTCGGCTTACTCGTCTGAGTTTCCTCATTCAAGCAGAGACTGGTCTCTCCAGAGATGTTACTTTCCCTGCGCCCCAGGGTAGTTGATAGCTGTTTGAGGGCTGATTGAAGAATATTTTTTGCAGCATTTGCCTCCTACGGAGGAGCTACGCTAACGTCCCTATCTGCTTCATAGCCGCAGTGAGGGCATTTGTGGGTTCTGGTACTTAAAGTTTTTACTACTTTTTTGCCGCAGTTTGAACAGTTTTGAGATGTATTTTTAGGATCAACTGCGATCACCGGAACTCCATAAATGTTACCAAAATATTCTAGCCACTCCCTAAAGAGGTACCAAGCAGCGTCGCTAATTGATGGCTAAATGATGGTTTTTAATCATATTGCGCACTTTTAGGTCTTCTATCGCTACCAAGTCGTTAGACTGTATGACGTGCTGTGCTTCTTTACAAACCCAGTCGTTACGTCTGCGTGATACCTTGAGATGTGCTCTACCCAACCGATTCCTAGTTTTAATCCTGTTTTTGCTACCCTTTTTAGTACGAGATAAACGTTTCTGTAGCTTTTTAATCTTGCGTTCGTCTTTCCTTAAAAAACGAGGATTATCAACTTTACGACCTTCCGAATCGGTGTAGAAATGATTTAAACCAACATCTAAATCAGATTGTTTTCCTGTTAACTCCTTCTTTTCCTCCCTAGTATGGTCTATCAAAAACTGAGCATAATAACCGTCGTGTCTTCTAACTATTCTGACTCGTTTAATCTGCTTGAATTGATAAGAATGAAGGTCGCGACTTCCCCATAGCTTAAAAGTACCAGATTCAAAACCATCCGTTAGTTTCAAATAACGTCTATCTTCTGAGAGTTTCCAACCAGAAGTTTTGTACTCAACCGATGCTCTTACTTGGTATTTTTTAAATTTAGGATATCCTTTCTTTCCTTGAAGTTGAGCTTTACAGTTTTTGTAGAATCTTTCTGTAGCGGCCCAAGCTCTTTCTGCATGAGCCTGTCTGGCTTGAGAATTAAGCTTTTTTGCCCAGGGAAACTTGGGGTTATCCGCTAAGATTTTGCAGTATTTGTAGGCATCATTACGACTTTTTATCTCACGGTCCATCCACGCTCTGATGACACTATTACGGACAAAGCGACCTGTGCGAATGGCCTCATCGAGCCTTTGATATTGGGTCTTTTCTCCTTCTAATTTCATCTCATAAACTAGCATGGTTTTATCGTTTTACCCTACGATAATATTGTCACATTAAGAATCAGGAAATGACAACTTTTTTGGCGTTGCTGATGCGTGGGTATGATTTATATTTATTAGCGATCGCGCTCACTATTAAATAGTAAGTATTCTAGATTGTTGAGTTTTTATTTTCATACCTTGATTC
>JAAUYJ010165118.1_pt1 | contig 51963 bp, 45 predicted proteins | sample 7278031 | NCBI WGS metagenome assembly JAAUYJ01 (sample SAMN14350222, study PRJNA611818) | marine sediment metagenome | isolation source: surface marine sediment (1.8m) | place: French Polynesia: Moorea | collected 2018-08 | reverse complement strand
GTGGTAAATATTGTACTTTATGTATCAAATTGTAAACTGGTTAATAAGTAAGTTATATCAGTGCTTTTAAGGCTTTTATAACTAAATATCCAACACCTTTTTTTTACCTTGTCCTACTTACTATCAACCCTGTGCTTAAAGTCTATACTCATTAAAGCCCACTTATGAGAGCTTAGAGCTGACTGCTAATAGCTGAATGCTGACAATGATTTCACTCTTTTTATATAAAATAACTGATTGCTGACTAGTGACTATTGACTCTAGAAAAAACCATGATTATTTGCAGCAAACATTTATCAATTTGGTATTAAACCCTTGAATTTTTAGCTGAACCCTGAAGCGCTAATAGCCGATATCTAGTTAACTTCAACAAATAGGTTGCTTCCCTGGTTTCACCGCATGAATATACTCGCTGCCAGAAGCAGGCCAACCCCTGCGATAAGCAGCTTCCTCCGGTTTCCCCCATCCCAACTGTAATAAAATTTCCAGGAAATTTGATTTTTCCCACTTCAAAATATTAGCCCATTCTGTACGTTGAGTAATTGCATCAACCTCCTGACTTGCTAGACTTTGATAATCTCGACCATTATTCACACTCAAATACAAATCCATTCCCACTGTCACCTGGTTCCAAAAATCTAACAAAGAACTTTTAGCTGCTTGTAAGGTTTCCAAATCACTGGACAGAGCAATCAACTGTTCATGTACCACAGGAAAACAAATCGTCTTACCATCAACAGTCACCTGTCGCCATACAATACCAGAAACTAAATATTCCCACTGGTAACGATGAACAGCAGCTTTAAAATCTTGATAAGCAGTAAACTTTTGAAAAGCATCTGGTTTCAGGAAATGGTCAACCACTGGGTTCCCAGTATGAGGAGTGGCGGCCAAATTAAAACGTCGCCCTTGCAGACAAGCCCGGCGCTCTTGGGCTAAAATTTGGATTAGCTCGGCAGTGCTATAGACCTTTGACATTAGAACACACTATAGTCAGGGTTGCAGAAAATGCTCTTATTGTAAACGGGGAATCAAGAATTAGCAATTTTGACCCCCGATCGCTACATTAGGCCGACTGACTACTCTCAACCATTTGGTTTTCCTGTCGTAGATAAGCCTCAATAAACGAATCTAACTCACCATTCATCACATCAGTAATAGCAGTAGTTTCCTCATTAGTGCGTAAATCTTTGACCATCTGATATGGATGAAAAACATAATTACGAATCTGATTACCCCAAGCGGCCTCAACCATATCACCTCGGATTTCGCTAATCTCCTTGGCCCGTTGCTCCTGAGCCACAATCAATAACTTAGCCTTTAGCAAAGCCAGAGCTTTCTCCTTATTTTGTAACTGACTGCGCTCTTGAGTACAACGTACAGCAAGACCTGTAGGAAGATGAACAACCCGCACCGCTGTTTCCACCTTGTTCACATTTTGACCTCCCTTACCACCAGCACGAGAAGTAGTAATCTCCAAATCTTTCTCTGGAATATCCAAATCCACAGAATTATCCAAGATTGGCATTATTTCCACTCCCGCAAAACTGGTTTGGCGTTTGCCATTAGCATTAAAAGGTGAAATTCTGACTAAGCGATGAGTACCTTTTTCTGCTTTCAGATAACCATAAGCATAACGACCGATAATTTCTAAAGTTGCAGACTTAATACCAGCCTCGTCTCCCTCAGAAATTTCTGCTAATTGTACCTTATAACTGTGAGCTTCTCCCCAGCGAGTGTACATCCGCAACAACATCTCAGCCCAATCTTGAGCATCTGTACCTCCAGCACCAGCATTAATAGTTAAAACTGCCCCACTTTGATCGTAGGGAGCGGATAATAACTGTTGTAATTCCCACTGATCTAATTCTCGATTCAAACTAGAGACATTAACAGTAGCCTCTTCTAGCAAAGATTCGTCTGTTTCCAATTCTAGTAACTCGACGATCGCCTTAGCATCTTCTAGATTAGAATGCCATTGTTGATATTGTTCTAAGTGGGATTTTAGGTCGTTAAGTTCTTGCAGAATATTTTGTGCTGTGGTTTGGTTATCCCAAAATTCTGGTTGAGCAGCAATTTGTTCTAAATCTTTGATTTTCGCTTTGAGTGCAGGAATGTCAAAGATAGTCCTGGGTTTTTCCCAGGCGAGAGGACAAATTTTCTATTTCTCGTTTAATGTCTAATACTTCCATCGCGATCGCTTCCTAGTTAGTCAATTTTAATCAATTTCAAATATACATAATATATATATATGACCCGAAAGTCAGGTCAAAAGCCTTACCTTTAAAGAGGATAAAAAGCGGTCATTAGCGTTTGCGGTAGCATTCCGGAACGGAAAGCTTCGCGTAGGGTGGGATGGCGAAGTTTCTTCGCCATATCCAATCGACCAAGAGAAAAGAAAATTCACTATTTTATTGCCTCCTACTTCAGTAAGAGTTACTGATAACTGATAACTGATAACTGAAATAGCATACTCAACACCCTCAGTTATCACTTTCAGTATAGAATCAGCTCCCCGTTTTATCTAAATGTTGGCAGAAGACCAGCGCTCTCCCGTAGGGGAGCGTCGAGATGAATGCCAATCAATCTTGCGGTTTTACATATAATATGTTACAATAGAAACTTTACTCAACCAAAAACCAAGGTTGAGATTAACATCGCTTTTTAATCAAGTCGCCGAGGGGCACTCGGAGACATTAAACGGACACAGAGGAAGCGTCAGACTGGCAAGCCAGCATTTTCCACTGAGGTGTCAACCAGCCCTGAATCTTTCAGGCAGATCCGTCTGTTTGATTGGTGGATGGGAATCCCGCGCTGTCTCGCTCCCGCAGCGTCGGGAGGATGTCAATTCCCGTTGCCGATATACTTAAAAGTAGGGGCAATTCATCAATTACCCCTACAAACCAATCATCCTGTTAAAGTGTAACGCCATTAATTGCTAGAAATTAGCTCTTAGTCGCGACCACCACCACTAATAGCAATTGCAAGTCGCAAAATAAAAATAAACAGGTTGATATAAGTTAAGTACATCGACAAAGCTGCGGGAATATACTGATCGTCACGATAAGTGCGGGGCAAAATGTAGAAATCTACTACCGCAGCACCAGCAAACAGAAATACACCAATGCCAGAGATGCCAATTTCTAACCAACCAGGAGTATAAACACCGAAAAAGCTAAAAATCACTTGGCCAACAACCGCCACCAATAGGGCAATTATCCCCAAGCTGACAGTCTTAGTCAAGGCCATACCATCTTCTTCAGACAAATTGGAGCCTATTTGACGAGCTGCAATAAAAGTAACCCCACAACCCAGGGCCGCAAAACCAACCCCTCCAATACCTACTCCTTGGGTACTTAGGGCTACAAATACTAAGCCACTGAGAGTATAACCTGATAATAAGCTATATGTGGCCAGTAGAGGTAGAGCTACATTATTATTACCTTTTTCAGCAATTCCACGGGCAATAAAAAACAGAGCTAATTCAGCTATCAGGGCCACCCAGAAGGTAGTCATAAATATACCTGGGTTAGACCTAAGCACTCCCAGGCCCCCGAATGTGCCTGCTGCTGTAAGTATGAGTCCACCGCCCACAAAGGGTAAAGCATTAGCAATGACGTTGGGGCCTACTAAGGATTGGCTCTGAGCCTCACGCATTGCTTGACGAAAATTACTACTATTGGCCATGAAAGTTTCTTTTATTTACAAAACAGGTTTTCTATCTACACTATCTATAATAATATCGCGACACCAAAAATTTATTGTCTGCCAATACCAGATTTCCGTACATTTGTAAATGATAATCTAGCAAGTTTACTCAAACTTGATATTTTCACTGCTTTCTCTAGTTACTGATAAAGTTTCCAGTAATGTTATTTATAATTCTGGGGTAGGTACAGAATATGCCAGAAAATTTATTCTCAAGAGAATATTATTATTACCGTTTCTCATATAGAAAGCCTCCAAATACTGGATTTGCGTAAATTCCAGGATAGCTTGACTGTATTACGGAGATTGTTCATGTGTAATAAATATTACCAATAATCACTGAAAAACAACGTGGAAAACTGAGAAAGTTGCTCGGAAATAGCTAGGAAAATTTTTAAAGATTCAGTAAAGATAGGGAAAAAAGGGTTGCAATACTTAGGTAGTATTAGTTAGATTATGTTTACCAGGGCAAGAGAGACTCAACTTACAAATGCTTAAAACTACTAAGTAAAATTGATTAAGTTGCTCTCAGCAAATGTACTAAATATTATTTATCCTTTTTAGAAAATAGGTCAACGTTTACCAAAACAGGAGAAAAACATGAAAAACGCAATTATCGCTTCTTTAGCTTCTATTCCTTTCGCAGTAGCTGGTGTATTTAGTGCTGGTGCTGCTAATGCTGCAGCTTTAACAGGTCATTTTGGTTTTGACGGTATAGACAATCCTACTAGTTACGTTGGATTCGATACATCAATGATTGACTTTAAAACCTCCCCTGCGGGTGGTGATCCACAAATTTCTATCAAAAACTTTTCTCCAGTGAGTAGCGGCAGTTTTCTAGGCTTTAATTCTGCATATATCTACGATGCAACTTTCGGTGGTGTACCTTCATTATTTATGGACTTGGGAGCTGAAGATGGTTTAGATACTTTGACTGTAACAGGATTTATGCCTGGTTCTCACTTTGGTTACTATGACCTTGTTGATAAAGGTGCAACTACTGATGTTAATCTAGGATTCTGGGGAGAGTTCACTAGTGCAACCGGAGAAGTTAGTAACGCAGAAGGTAGTTTAACTTTCCAGTACGCTGGAACTTTTGCAGAAACAAAATCTGCTCTTGAAAGTGGCCAAATGTTAAACGGTACATTCTCTGGTGCAGTTATTGCAGGTGTTCCCGAACCAACAACAATGTTAGGCTTAGGTGTAGTAGCAGCAGCTTCTGCTTTCGGTTTGAAGAAAAAGAATAGCTAATTAATTATTGAAGTTACTAAAACTCAGTAAGTCAAGTTTCATTCTACAACCTCTAAATAAATACTCACTAGAAAACCGAACCTTTTTCTATTTATAACTTTAGGTAGAAAATATTCAAAAGCTAGGGTGTATTAAAACTGAAGAAAATGGAAAATTAATAGAGGTGAGAAGTATCCTATCTTCTCACCCTAATTTTTTTACTTAATTCAGTATGGATAAATTATACTGTTCAGAAATTTCTGCAATATTCGCTTCAATTTGAGTAGCATCTGAAATAAATCTACAGAAAGGAATTTCAAAAGTCCAGGTATCATAAAAGGATTGATTCTTGTAATAAGAATTGGGGAAAAATATATGGGGTATATTCAAAAGCACACATAAAATATGCCCATGCAAACGATTTGTAATAATCAAAGGATATTTTTTGAACTGATAAATTCCACTATGGAGAAAACTTAAGGAAAGACGGTGCAGAGATGGATTATACATAGAATTAAAATCAATATTTTCTGTAGCAGTTTTCAGCCACATTTGTCTACCTATTAATTCTTTGGGAGTGGCTAAACCCCGTTGCCAAACCTCCCGATAAAGTTGAGCTAATATCTGTCTGAATTGAGAGTGTGGTTTTCCCAAACTCCATTTTTGATGATAAGAAATCCAGTCTTCTATGACTAAGTTAGAAATTTTTATTGATTCTGTTGGCAAACTCTGATTTAATTCTTTATCCGTTCTTTTTAGATACAAAATAGAATTTTTAGCCGTCTTGGAAATAGAAAAAAAAGACATTCCTGCCATTTCAAAAGCCATATCAGGATCTAAGATAATTCGACAGTTAGAGAAATCTTTGATAGCCAATTCATAACTGTAGCGATCGCGCACACATAAAGTTAAATTAGGATGAGAATTAAAGACTTTTATGGACTGTTATAAATGACTTTTATGCTGAAAATAAATAGTTTGTGGCATCACAATAATTGGGCGATGATGATTTTGAGAAATCACATATTCACGGAATTTTTGATGCCCGTACCAAAGGTCTCCTAGATTTCCTCCACCATGTAAAATAATCGGATAATCACCAATTTGTTTATCCATCTCAGCTTGAGAAAATTCCTCTGAACTGGCAGCATAAGCTATTTTTGTTTTCAGTACATTAGTTAAATACAAAACAGTTCCTAACCAAATTAGATGGTCTCCTATATTAATATGGCGAGGATATTGTAATAAAGCACATTTTTCAAACTTACCTAAACTGTTTAGAGATTTATGAAGACTTTGTTTTATGGCAATATCATTTTTGTGGTTAATCAATTTCTTGGTAGATAGATTGGTTTTTAACAACATTGATTTATTCCTGACACATAAAATCTGGTTCTTATGGTTGTACAGTTCTTGAAAAGTTTTATTCTATAATGAATGCAGTAGGAAAATTTGATTATTAAGTATCTACTTTCTCTACTGATTTTCAGTATAGAAGATTCACTCTGTTTTTGATTTTAGTTGTTAACTCAATAAATCGAAATCGGGGAAATGGCGGATTTTTTGAAGCTTAATTTTAGAACAAAAAAAATTACTTTCGATCTAGTTACTGTATCAAAAGTTATCTAGCAATTCTAAATAGGTTGTAATAATTTATTGTAGGGGTTTGGTGACCAAACCCCTACAGAGGGCGAATTATACCGATGCTACCGGATTTGATATAAGGGAGAGTTGAGCCTAAAAATTTACTCTAAATTTATATGACTACCCATAAAAAAAGAGAGAAACTATTAAAATGCTTCTCTCCTAATTTACGTCAATATGCTTAAACCTAACCGATCGCATCCTTCAGAGCATTCTGAGTCATAGCAGCGATCGCCTGGTCTGTAGCTTTCGGCAAATGATAATACTTACCCGCCGCTTGCTTCGCCAACTCCTTCGCAAACCCAGTTGAAACAAACTTATTCTCGGTATCAATCACCAACAACTGAATCCCCAAACCGCGAATCTTACCTGCAATTTCCAACAACTCATCCTTAATATTCGGCTTCTCATCATCCAACATCGCCTCACCCAACGAACGCGCCAATGGAATATTCCCCCGCCCATCAGTAATTGCCACAATCACAACTTGCCCAACATCACCAGACTGCTTTGCATTCACACCCACTCTGACCGCTTGAGTCAAACCATGAGCCAAGGGAGAACCGCCACCACAAGGCATCTTTTCCAAACGTCGTCGTGCTGTTGTAATAGAACGAGTTGGTGGTAATAAAACCTCCGCCTGTTCCCCTCGAAACGGAATCAACGACACCTGGTCGCGACTCTGATACGCCTCCGTCAATAACTGCATCACTGCTCCCTTTGCGGACTGCATCCGGTTCAACGCCATCGAACCCGAAGCATCAACCACAAACACAACCAAAGCACCAGCTTTTCTCGCCAACCTTTTTGCCCGCATATCGCCCTGTTCCACAATAACTGTGCGACTAGGCTGACGTTCGCGCCGAGACTTTTGATATGGTGCAGCAGCTCGTAACGTAGCATCCACTGCAATGCGTCGCACTTTACCCTTGGGCAACATTGGTTTCACGTAGCGCCCTCGGTCTTCAGAAAATATAATACTGCGACTACCTGAGTTACCCTGACGATTTACAGTTTGAGCAAAAGCTAAAACGCTATCATCTAGCACCACTCCCTCTGGATCGAACAAAAATTCTTCGGGAATGCTTGCTTCATCTTCCTCTGGAGGTTCTGGGTCTTCCTCGTCTTCGTCTTCGTCTTCGTCTGGTTCCTGTTCTGACTGGTCTTGTGGTGGTGGGGGTGGTGGGGGTGGTTGTTGTTGTTCTTCTTCTGGTGGGGTTGGCACTATTGTTGCTCGTGGGACGATGACTAATTCTACCGCCCGGCGCAAGTCATCAGCGTTAACTGTTGTTCGTCCGTCTAATGCTGCGGAAGCTTTGGCAACTCGCACGGCAAAAAGTTCTGCTCGATGTCCTTGAACTCCCCCACGAATTGCTTCTTCTACTAGATATTGAATTTGTTCATTTGTGATGATTACATCTTTTAACCATTCTCTCGCCAAAAGAATTTGGGTTTTTAGGTTATCTATATCTTCTGCATATTGTTCTAGGAATGCTTGGGGAGATGTGGCATAGTTGAGAGCTTGTTCTACTGCTTCTACTCGTTGGTCTAAACCTAAAACCATGTCTGCTGAGAGGGCGATCGCTATTCTATCAAGTAAATGTTCTCTTAGGGGCCCCTCTTCAGGATTATAAGTAGCAATAAATAGAGGTTTACAGGAATGTTGAAAGCTGATACCTTCTCGTTCGATTTGGTTTCGTCCTTCTGTTAAGACGGTGAGCAATAAATTAGAAATTCCATCGTCAAGCAGATTAATTTCATCTACATATAATACTCCTCGGTGAGCCGATGCTAATAATCCTGGTTGAAAGACTGTTTCACCTTGTTTGACTGACTTTTCTACATCTACTGAACCTAATAACCTATCTTCGGTGACTCCCAGGGGAACTTGAATAAAAGGTGCGGGTATGACTTCGGTGGGAATTTCTACTGATGCTGAGTCTGGATACTTCTCTAACAGTAGGTTATCCCATTCTTCTGGATAGTTAGGATGACAGTTACTAATGGAATCTTTAACTATCTCAATCGGAGGTAAGAGGGAATGTATTGCTCTGGCCATTACCGATTTGGCGGTACCACGACGGCCAGCAATGGCGACTCCTCCTAATCCTGGATCGACTGCTGCTAGCAACAGGGCTAGTTTAATTGCTTCTTGTCCAACTACGGCAGCTAGGGGAAAGTTGATGATAGTGGGAGGGTTGACGACAGGCATATTTCAAATAGTTTGACTATAGCTTCTTAGGATATCAATTAATGGGACATATTTCCTAAGTCAAGGTAGGCAATCATAAGCTGACTCAAAAGTTTTTTGTAAAAAAAGGTGAGCTAGATGCTCACCTTAATTATTATTATTCTGCACTTTCAAAAGCCTGATAGTATAGATATTGATTTTACTTAACGATGAGATAATTTCTTCTTTTTATTCAGCAAAGCTCCCAAACTAATTAAACCTAAACCAACTAAAACTCCTGGTTCGGGAACGTCAGAAATTGGTTCTTGTTTTTGATAAGTCACTTCACCGTAACCTTGAAACAAGGGAAAAGGAGCGCCCGCATCAATGTAATCAAATTCGTCGTTGATTAGATCCCAAGACAAAAGTCCTGTGTTGTAATCCCAATCTAATCCCTGAAATACTTCATCTAAAAATAAAATGCCATCTGCATCATTTTCAAAGTCTAATGCTTCTACTCCATAAGTTTGCCCCAACCAATTAAACTCAAAATCTAACACTTTTTTAATTACTTCATTTCCACCTATTTTAAATTCTTCACCTTCAGAGTCAAAAGTGAAATAACCTGAGCCAGTAGTCCCATCGTGAACTCCTCCCTCAATATTGGAGACATAGAAATCATACGTCATCGTAGCTGCTTGAGCCGGAATATCAGTAGCTAAAGAGCCTAAGCCAAGAGCTACTCCACTACTAACAACTGCTAATTTTTGATAGATTTTTTTCATGGAAATATACCCGTATAACTACATAATTATTGCTGTTTAAGATAACAAAACTTCCCAGTAATTTAGTCAATATTTTTGAAAAGGTTACAAATATTTACAGTGATTTTTCTGATGTAGCTAATCTGATGTTTTTTAAGTATTTTGTCTTAGGTATCTAATTCCCGTTTGTATTTACACTTATTCTGTGACGTTTATCACAGATTAAACTGATAAAATGTCACATTCTTCTCAGGAAATTCGTCACTGATGTCAAACTATATCTTGTTTAAAATCAGAATATAAATAATCAAAACATAAAATATATGAAATTAATTGAATGTAGAAAAATGTCTCACAATAAAATAAACAAAAATTACAAGGAATACAATAAAAAAACAGGATTACGTCCTAATCCATTCATCACTTATAGAGATTCAAAAACAGGTAAGTGGATGATTCTAAAACCATATGGATGATAACAATACTGATTGATAATATCAACAATATTAATAGCTAATAAATTTCTATATCAGTATTTATTGTTGAGGTAGAGGTTTGTGATTCAGAGCAAATAAATCAAATTATTTTATCAGAGATATTAAATTACAAAAATCTCTAATAATTTTGCTTGTTAAAATATCAATAACAATTTAAAAATATGTACTTTTTATGGTATGATGCTAAATGAATTAAACAGATAACTATAAATCAAGCAATTTGTAGAGAAATAAAATATGAGATTTACCTATTCATTCACAGCTTCAATTTTTACTGTATTCTGCTTAACTGTGCCAGTTTTTGCTAAACCTTCTTCTATGGAGCGTTTGAAAACAGTTCAACGTTTATTAACTACTTATGAGTGTCAAGCTTGTGACTTAAGTGAAGCTAATCTTAGTGATGCTGATTTAAGTGAATCTGATTTACAAGGGGCTAACTTACAAGGGGCTAATTTACAGGATGCTAATTTAAGAGGCGCAATTTTAAGTGGTGCAAATTTGATTGGTGCAAATCTCGAAGGAGCTAATTTGTCAGGAGCAATTTTGCATGGTACAACCATGCGACAAGCTAATTTAAAGAATGTTGATTTATCTTGGGCTGATTTATATCAAGCTTATATGGAAGAAGCTAAGTTAAATGGAGCTAATTTATCTAATGCAAATATTAATCAGGCTAAATTAGACCAAACTGATTTATGTGGAGCTACCCTACCAGATGGCAAAAAAAGAGATTGTTAACACAAATTTTATTAATACAAAATAATTATCTAACTGAATATTCAATTAGGGTTTTATGCCACAGCAGATATTTCATCAACTATTTTGATACGTCCTTTACGGATGGCACGAAGTAGTCGGTCAATTGAACGTTTTTCATCTTCAGATAAAGACTCATCAAATATAGCTGCCATTAATCCATAACGGTCAGCTAAAGTAACGTAACCACTTTGATTAGCTTGGGCAAAAAGGTCTCCTAGTGCAGATGGCAGTAAGTGGAGCGGAGGTTCTATATACATCACAATTACCTTTGAACTTTATCTATATTATCAACGAGTTTCTATTATTACATAGTGATGCAATATTGATGAACTAAGCGATCGTGTATAGTTTTTCAAGTGATCTGAATCAAGTTTTCTCTGTGATAACAAGCAGCTTGATATGTGACATAAATTACATATTAGATGATGCTTAAACAAAAATAGAATATTGGCCATGAAATACAATACTTCTGGCTGCTGGGTACTTATGTTTATAGTTTTAGGTGAAGCGGGAATAGACAGAAATTTTTCTGACCTTCAGTTATAGCTTATTAGTACGGAATCTGCTATAATTTTTTAATCATTATTTTGCTCAACAAAATTGATTTGACTTCAGACTTCTGACTGCCCTGAAATGGTATCAGCTATTATCAGTAAAACTCCACAAAAAACAATACAATAAAAAGGTCAAAATGCTTCAATTATTTACCCGATCTGATGATATTCAACTTCCCTAAACCTAAAACAGGAAAACTAGACAGAGAGAAGTTTTTAGTCCAAAAATAAGGGTGAGATTTAAAGTGCAAACTCCAGAGTCGAGACTTGGGAAAATTTTCTTAAATTTCAGGGAAAAAAATGTTGACAAAGCATATTCAAAGAAGTTAATATAAAAGTAAATAAACACGCACAAGACAGTCAGCCTAATCTAGCGAAAATAGCACAGCAAGAGTGCTGCTGGAACGGAGGAACCAATATAAGGGGCTTATCTCGGATTGGAAGTCTTTAATATTGAGAAATAAAGACTTAGAGAAGGGCATCTCTCAGCCCTAGCCCGTCAGCTAACTTCGTAGGCATTGAGAGGAGAATGAAGAGTCAATTTTCTATAAAGAATAGTATTGTCGATTCAGTATCCTTGGTTGGTGTAGGTCTGATTTGTTGCGCCTGATAAACCTGACTCTGACGATCTAATCTAAATAAAATGGCGGAAAAACTGAATAGTTCCTTTTTTGCGACGCTTGCCGTAGTTATTGCATTACCTCAACAAGCTATATGGAAGCGGTTTCGCCGCTTCGTGATGCCTGATTTAATTTTATTGCCTACATTGGGATGCCTATGGATGATTCTTTTGTGGTCAATGATGAGTACATTTTTCACAACATTAATCCCTAGTCCATGTTTACCAACAGTTATTAGCACAGCTATAAGTGTTTCCAAAGTTTCTCGGCAATACTTATATGTAGCACAAGCTCTGTGGAACTGTCCTGATTACAATCAAAGTATACGACATGGTTTGTCTATTCCCTCAGTTGGTGTTCAACCTGAACAAACCTACGCATCCGTTTAAAAGATATAAATCATTCTAATCAGCACTGCCTTATGTACTTATACAATACCAAGGTAGTGTTTATTGTTTAATAGTATAATCGGCGTTGCTGATGCGTGGGTATGATTTGTATTTTTTGGTAATTGCTGAACTATTGAATCACAAATATTTGGGATTGTTCAATATTTTCTTTTCATACCTTGATTCAGCAACGCCGTATAATCAAAGTTCATATATACAACGCAGTGAGTTTTACCATTGATTTATCTAACCCCCTATTTATATTCAATCCGGTTGAATACTTACTTATTATATAGTTGGGAGAGATCGGGAGATGGGGAGATTGAAGCCTTGAAGTAATTATAAAATTATCAACATACACTCGTTGAACCGTATTCTATATTATATGTTAAAATTCAAGTCTTCTGAAGTTAGTTTGAAATTATGTTAAGCAGAAAAATCTTGACTTCCGAATAGTGAAAATTTTACAAATTTGTTTTTCACTAAATTTATAATCCTGTAAGATATTGATTATCCCCTGTTATTAATAAAATCAAGTCAAAGACTTGACAATAATCAAAATAGATAAAAGAGTAATCTTAAGGTAAGCTCAGAAACAAGTCATCACAAGAAAATTAACGATCGCCTCTATTATGAGTTGGCAAACAGCATTGAGTGTAGGGATTTTCGTAAGTACCCTGATTCTTGTAATTTGGCGTCCCAAAGGTTTAGGTATAGGTTTCAGTGCAATGGGAGGAGCTATCCTCCTATTGACTACTCCCATAGTTTCTGTAGCAACTATTCCTACACTTATTTGGACAATATTAGCAAATATTAGCTTTCTCCTAGTAGGGTTAATAACTATTAGCTGGATATTACAGAAAAAAGGTGTTTTCCGTTGGTTAGGATTTATTATTGCTCACTTAAATTTAGGTAATGGTAAACTTTTGTTTGCTACATTACTTATTTTAACTGCATTATTTAGTGCTTTTTTAACTAACTATGGTAGTACCTTATTATTTATTCCAATAGTAATTGAAACCCTGGTATTATTAGAGTTTAGCCCTTCAAAAATTCTGCCTTTTATTATAGCTTGCGGTTGGATAGCTGATACAAGTAGTATATCATTTACTATTAGCAACTTGGTTAATTCTGTTGCTGCGACTGCATATAATATTTCTATAGGTCGTTATGCGATGGTAATGTTTCCTATTAGTTTGATTACCATTGGCATTAGTTTGGCGGTTATTTTATTTTATTTTTGGTCTGATATTCCCAGAAGATATAGAAGATTAAACTTCAGTCAACAATGTCTGAAAATTGCCTTGCCTCCAGGTAAGCAAAAACAACAAATAAATTATGACCCTACTCAACTATTTCCAGATAACAATGATTTATTTTCACAATCAGTAGAATTTATTGAGAACACAAAAACTTACAAGATTTTAGCTAAGATTTTGCCGAATGATTATCAACTGAAATATTTGGTATCTCATATAAGTAATGGCAAGAATAATTTGACACATTTAAGTAGATTTATCTTTCATCCTTTCTTACAAACTATTTTGTTTATTTGGGGAATCTACATAATTGTTGTTGGTTTGACCAACTCTGGTTTAACAGAGCTAATCAAAATCTTATTAATACAAATTTCTCAATGGGGATTTTCTCTAGCTATTATTGCCACGGGTTTTTTCTCTGCAATAATTAGTGCTGTTTGTAATAATTTACCAGCTTCTTTAATTAATACCTTGACAATTCAATCAGCACCAATAACAAATCCCAATATTCTAGAGGGAATGATTTATGCTAACATTATTGGCTGTGCTATTGGTGCTAAAATTACTCCGATTGGTAGTTTATCTACTCTATTTTGGTTTTATATTTTGCAGCAACATGGTTTTGATGTTAGCTGGAAGAATTATTGTCTTATGAGTATGGTGATAATTTTGCCTATTTTATTTATTAGTCTTGTATGTTTGATTATCTGGTTACCAGGAATGCAATTTAGTTGATTCTGGCTTTAAATTTTAGGTGGTATATTGTTACAATATCAATTTAATAAAATATTGCTATATTTATGGAACAGCCATTCCAGCGGTTTTTATATGAGTAAACCACAGTTAAAAATCTAGGTGTTAGGTGTTAGGTGAAACGAGGGTTGTGAATCCCAAGAAGGCTGAAATTGTGGTCTACTGGGCGTGAAAAGCGCTGCATGGCGATGTGAGTCATCAATTTGAAAAGCGGTGTAGTGAAAAAGTTAATCTTGGAAATATGCCAAATAAACTGGTAAAAATTAAGGTTAAGACTCTGAGACTAAGAGACTGTTTGTCAAATAAGTATTAAGAGAACGAATATTTACTAAAATCCTAAAGTAGTCAGACATCAAAGGATTAAAATCTGATAGATAGAGAGATTTGAGTTAAATATATTCCTAGATTTTTAAGTATAGAAATAGTTGTCTTAAGTAGGTAGGCAAAAAAAGTTATAAAATGCCATATACGCGCATCTGAGGAAAACTTAAATTTTATAACACAGAGCGTTTTATATTTAATTATGCCTAGCTACTTAATTTCTGCCTTCCTATTCCCTGTTTCCTATCTAATTTTTATATTTCCTTGACAAACAATCTCTAATTTTATTTAGTAAATCTAGAAATTTTTGACATAATTTTGAGAAAATCTTCTACTACTTTTACTGAATTAACTTCCGTTAGTACCGGCACATGAACAAAAATACACTTATTCTTAAATCCAGCATCCTTAAGATATTTTAATACAGCAAAATATAAACCTTCGCAGACAAATTTTCCGGCATCATTACTAATTTCCGTTATTTCTAAACCTTCTATTAATTCAGCCAAATCAACAGATGTCTGAACTACTGTATTCTCATATGTGGCTTGAAATTCAACCGTTAATTTTTCTCGCTTTTCTGCCATGCCACAACAAATAATAATATCAGGCTGAATCTCATTGATTTTGGCAATAACAATCTGTGGAGCAACTTGTGAATCAACAGGTAATTTTCTGATAAAAGTTAGAGAATAATCAGTTAGTTCTTCTGTAGATATTTTTTTCAGTAAATCATCGGAAGAATTAGATATGTGTTCTGGTTTCCATATATCAAATGATGTTAGTAAAATTTGATTTTTCATAAGACTAAAACTATAACAAATAAATAATCATACCAAATTTATAAATGTTTGATACAAATAACTTTCTAGGTGTTGAGTTTTAGGTGGTAGATGGTAGGTTAATTATTACTTATTTACTATAGCAATCCGCCCATAGGTTGCGGGTAATCAAAAAGTAGATAAAAAAAACTGAAACTCCCGCTTGTTTCCTGTTCCATCTTCCCTGTTCCCTGTTCCCTAAAAGCGGTAATACCATTTCTCTGTAACAATATGCTTAATAATTGTTGCTCAGACCTCATTACACTGACTATTCTCATCTTTATATTAAGCGTAACTTCATGGAGAAATGGTATAGGATTTTTATACATAAATAAAATAGGATTGCTATAGCTAGTTTATTTGTAAGATTCCCCCGCCTCCGCGAGAGCAACCCCCCTGCGCAAGGGCATGGCTTTTTGTCAATTTAGTATTAGTTAGGAAAACAGTAAAATCTCAAATAAAATCAGGAATAACTAGCAGGTAATAATTTTTGATCCGACGTGACTATGCAGGCAATTTTCATATTTTATTAAGTACAACTTCAGAGAAAAATAGAGCGTTGCACAGTTACGAATAATTCTGAATTTTGGATACCTGAATTTGAGATTGGGGAATTACTAAAATAATTAGGGTTGGCTGAAAAAGTATTTTTGCTGTTTCTAGTAGTCAATAGTCAGTAGGGGCAATTCGCGTTTGCGTTAGCGAAACTCCTCTGCAAGAAGCAGCTCCTCTGCAAGAGGCAGCATTCCGCAGGAAATCGCCTCTACAGCAGGATAAATGGTAGATTGAGGAAATCTTATCGGAATAATTCTCCCTCAAAATTTCCCCTTTTGTCTACTAAAAATTCTGAGTTTTTGAGCTACCATTAGCAAAAATAATGACACTTTTTTCGCACAAATAATGCCTCAAATATTTACCGAATTATTATTTATTAATAATTAATAATTAAAGAATTATGGTTGAAAGCCGACCCTTTTAAGGGTAAAAAAAGAAATAATATTTCCTGCTCTTCAATTCCGTAACGGTTTTAACAAGAGGTAATTATCAATTATCCCTGATAAATTATCAATTAATGAACCTATAACCTTTTGATATTTATTCAGCCAGCCCTAATTAGTTAATGTTTTTAAATTACAGTCAGACCGGATTTTTGGCAGTATCATTCCATAATGTGCCACCCCAAAAATAGTATTCGCATCTCTTGATCTTACTATGTCAAAAAAATATCTTATCCCATCTTTTCATAAGAGGTAATTATTAATTGTTAATTGTTAATTGCTGAACTTACTGATTACTGTTAACTATTAACTGATAACTGATAATTAAAATGATGCTGTAGGCGTGATTTCCGTTCCGGAATACTTCGTAAACGCTTTGGTGCAGCATTCCGCAAGGAAAGCATTCCGTAGGAAATCACCCCTACCAACCACTGACTACTCGAAACCTAAGTAGCTCAACCACATAAAATTGGTATTAATATTACACTCTAGTAATTAATTGATTATAATATTAAATCTGCAAAGTTCTATCAAAAAAAAAGCACAAATCAATGTCAACTATTGCAGTCATCGACTATGATATGGGTAATTTGCACTCAGTATGTAAAGGCCTAGAAAAAGCAGGTGCAGTCCCTAAAATTACAGATTCTCCCACAGAAATAGAAAAAGCTGATGCAGTTATTTTACCAGGAGTGGGCTCTTTCGACCCAGCTGTACAACATTTGCGATCGCGTCATCTAGAGACACCTATTAAACAAGTCATTGCTTCGGGTAAACCCTTTTTAGGTATTTGCTTAGGTTTGCAAATATTGTTTGAGAGTAGTGAAGAAGGTAAGGAACCTGGTTTAGGGATATTTCCCGGAAAAGTACGTCGGTTTAAATCTGAACCTGGGCTAACAATTCCCCAGATGGGCTGGAATCAACTAGAATTAACTCAGCCACAACATCTATTATGGAGTGAAATAGGTTCTCAGCCTTGGGTATATTTTGTCCATTCCTACTACGTTGACCCCATCGAATCTCAGGTTAAAGCAGCAACAGTCACTCACGGTCATCAAACTGTTACAGCAGCAGTGGGACAAAATAATTTAATGGCCGTACAATTTCATCCAGAGAAATCTTCTACTATTGGGCTAAAGATTTTGTCCAATTTTGTGAGTAAGGTGATTCCTCAACATTTGGCTTTTGCTGTTTAGTAAGTAAGCTCAAAGCTACTCACTCCTCAATACTAGAATCTAAAGCACCCCCACAACTCTAATAATTAAGTATTCAGCCAAAACTTTTACATATTATTTAGTGGGAGTGTACCAACTATGAGCTTAAGAATATATGGAAATCGTCAGTTAAAAACTTTACCTGGACTGACAACCCGTCCAACTTTGGCCAGAGTGCGAGAAGCTGTGTTTAACATTTGGCAGACTAATGTCCCTGGCTGTCGATGGCTTGATTTATGTGCAGGAGTGGGTTCGATGGGAGCCGAAGCTTTATGTAGAGGTGCTGAAGTGGCGATCGCTATTGAAGAATATGGCCCTGCCTGTGCTGTGATTCGTCAAAATTGGCAATTAGTAGTCAATTATAACCAAGAATATCAGGTTTTGCAGGGAGATGTAGTTAAACGTTTAAAAGTGCTGGCAGGGCAGCAGTTTGATTTGATTTATTTTGACCCACCCTATACCAGTGAATTATATCAACCAGTATTAGATGCGATCGCTCAATATCAACTTTTAGCCCCTACCAGCGAATTAGCAGTCGAACATAGTTCCAAACAATGGACTATTCAACCAGTCCCAACTTTAGAAGTTTGTCGGCAGAAAGTCTATGGCAATACAGCTTTGACTTTCTTTCGTCCCACTGAAGCCGAGAGATAGACCATTCTAGTCAATATTTAATTGGTTGCCTCGACGATATTGTTGGTAGGCAGCAAAAAATAGTCCTGCTAATGTGACGAGGATTAGACCTAGTACGATTCCAGAAAGTAATGGTTCTACCATAAAGCTAGCTCCTGTTGGTGAAATTTTTGTTATTTATCAATACTACTATTTCTGTTAAGCCTAGCATTGAAACAGAAATAGAACTAATCATCAAAAATCAAAAATCTAAACACATCACCAGTTAAATATTGAGTTTTTGTAACAACCTTGCTCTATATATGGTGAAACTGTTAAGCTATGTTACTAGACATTAAACTTTCTTGTAGATATTTGTTGAGATATAAAGATTTTGGATAACCAGCTTGCTAACACCGAAAAAGAAGTCTTGCTGAAGTGGAGCGCCTTAGTTGGTCTGGCTGTTCTGCTGGTAATCCTATTTATTTTTCTAGCAGTTCATCAATTTGAGATTTCCGATCCTTACATTAAAAGTGTATTGTCTCTAGATGGAGACCCGGTTAAAGGTCATGCTATTTTTCAGATGAATTGTACAGGTTGTCACGAATGGGCTGTAGATAGTCAGGTAGGACCAAGTTTAGAAGGACTATCCCAACGTAAATCTGATGTAGCCATTATTAATCAAGTAATTAGTGGCCAAACACCACCCATGCCCCAATTTCAGCCTACTGACCAGGAAATGGCCGATTTACTGAGCTATTTAAAAAAAATGTGATTTAAAACTAAAAAAGGGTTGCATAAATAGTTTTAACTTTGCTATAGTAAGAAACGTTGCCGGTGTAGCTCAGTTGGTAGAGCACTCGACTTGTAATCGAACGGTCAGGAGTTCGAGTCTCCTCACCGGCTTTAAAACACTAATTTTCTCTAGTATTCATCATTACTGTCAAATGTTTGAACGTTGACAATTTTTTATGTCTTTGTTATTCTTTTGAAAGATAGCATAGATATTAGTATCTATTGCCCTGTATGGGCTTCTGTCTCATCTGTCGTATATTTTATACCTGTATAGGTATCTCTTGGTACATAGTTAGTTCTTAGTATGGCTAGCTGTTTGCTAGATATCCAACTATAAAAATTGAGTATCTACAAGCATCTAGCTGTAGTAGTGACTAACTATATATCAGGATATACGTATATAGGGATAAAATCTACGATTTGTGAGACATCAGCTCAACTTAGTGCAACTTAAAACGTGTGTACTTAGTTTGAGTTATGGTCATTTTATGAAATTTCCTGTAGAAAAATATCCGAATATTATTAGTGAGTCGGGAGTGACATTATGAGTCGCTCTTAAATCCTATTTTTTGGATAATTTCTATCAAGATAGGCAAGTTTTTTTAAGTCGCGCACTAGCAGCAATAGATGTCTGATGTTCCGATGCTGTTGTTAAGAACAACTCCAAGGAAATATCAGCAAAATGAATTCTAAACAACTTGATTATGACAATATAATCTATAAATCTTTAAAAATTTTAGCCCAAGGTCTATATCCGTATATTGAAGCAAAAATGCGAGAAAAATACTCAGATAATTGGTTAGAAACAGCAAAATGTGTCTTAAAAAATCAGCAAGGATTGAAAAAATGCAACTTAGATGAAACTTTGCGTAAAGATGTATCTCTTCAACTAAAGCTAATTTATAAACTGTGGGATAGTATCTTTGAAAATCATTTAAGTCAACCAATAAAATACAAAGTAAGATTGAGTAAATCAAAAGTAAAAAAACTTCTAGATATTCGTAATGAGGTTGCTCATTTATCGTCATTTTCTAAAGATAAAACCTGTAAATCCGTTGACTGTATTATTCAATTACTGAAAGCTATAGATGCACCAGAAGCAGAAGATGTAGAAAATGAAAAACAGGAAGTATTACAACTCCTATCTAAATCGGCTCAAATAACTAAGAGCAAGTCAAAAAAATCACTATTTGTTGAGATTCACTTAATATAATGCTAGATTAATTTCGAGTGTAAGCTTTGACCTTATCTACTGTAATTTAATGATTTCGGTACGACATTATCAGATTTGAGCTTACACCTAAAATATCTTTAGGTGTAAAAAAAATGAACAATAAAGTGCACTCTCCTTTAGTCTCACTCTATTGGGATTATCAAAACGTTCATGTTAATCGTTTCAACCCTTTTCTGGCCCGATATTGTCAGACTTTTGCTCACTTACATGGTGATTTAATTCGTCAAAGAGTATATGCTTATTGGCGACAAGAAAAACTTGCTTGTGAACAACGTCTACATGAATTAAATTTTGACTGTATCGATGTTCCTAAAACAGAAAAACAGAGCGTCGATCAAAAATTAATAGCTGACTGTGAAAGAGAACTTTATTCTACTCTCTCTGCTGACATCTTAATTTTAATTACTGGAGATGGAGACTATATAAATATTGTTCGTCAATGGAAAGCTAAAGGTAAGAAAGTAATTATTTTTGCCAACTCAAAAAATGCCAAGCAGAAACTAGTTAATCTTGCTGACGAATATTATTTTGTAGACAAAAAGCTGCCAGAATTATTTGAAGTAAAAACCAAAATAATGCAGTTAGCATAGTTAATGAATATTTGCCATTTAACTAAATTTTCCAATAGACTTGAAAGTAATTCTGATTGCCAGGAAAAACTTCGTTGTTTACAGTGCAATGATAGTCGCGGGAATAGTATTTATCCTCCTGGTTGGAAACAAGGTAGATGTTTCTAGGTAAAGTCTAGATATATCAACTCAGTTTTGATGATGATTTTAGAGATTATCTCAACTGGGTTGATAATAATATTTAACTAGGACTTGCTGACTAATTCTAAAAGTATTGACAGGTAAAGGTTTTATCCTTTTGACTTCAAAAGGTTCAAAAAGTTAGCCTTTAATGCTAACTATAGCAGAAAAATTAAGGGACTATTATTCCTGCTAACTCCTCTATAACTCCCATTTCTCATGACTCCTGACTCCTACCCTCCACCAAAATACTTTTTCAACAAACCCTAACTAGTTTTGGCTTTCTTGTCACAAGTTCATTAAAAATATTAAGCAAGACTGAGTAACAGTATTAAATTAAAATTAGCTAAAATAATATTAGGAAACAATTCAAGATCAAAAATATATGGCTAACCGTAATAACCACGAGATAATTAATAAAACTTTGAACATTCTCAATCAGAGTTTATATCCATATATAGAAAGTTTAATGAAAGAAGTTTACTCAGATAATTGGCTGAAAGAAGCGGCAGAAACATTAAAAGATGAATTCAGACAAATAAAAAAGAAGAAAAAGAAAAAGTTTGAAGAAGTTTTAAATGATGATGTATCCTTAAAACTTAAGTTAATAAAAAAACAGTCAGATAAAGTATTTAAAGAAAAATTAGGTACAGCTTTCCCCATAGTGGAAGAACTCATAGAAGTGCGGAATAATTGGGCGCATGGCTCTCCATTTACATTCTCTATCGACGACACTTATCGCGCTCTCGACAGCATTACTAGACTTCTTAAAACTATTGAAGCAAAAGCAGAAGTAGAAGCAGTAGAAAAAGAAAAGCAAGAAGTATTACGACTTTTATCTCAGCAACAACTTCGTTATGAAACCCCTCATACTCCTTCTGTTTCCCCAGAAAAAGAACAACAAATTAGAAAGAGATTAAGTGAATTACTGGAAATAATACCATTCCAAGATGCTTCTCTTTGACAACTTGCTTTAATCCACCGAACTTATCTTTATGAAAATCCGACAGAAGTAAGCACTGACAATAATCGTTTAGAATTTCTTGGCGATGCTTTGCTAAACTTTCTTAGTGGGGAATATCTCTATCGTAAATATCCAAAAATGACAGAAGGTGAAATGACTCAAAAACGTTCTAGTTTAGTGGATAATCAACAATTAGCAAAATTTGCCATAGATTTAAACCTCGGACAATTTATTTTGCTCAGTAAAGGTGAGGAAGCACAGGGAGGACGTAAAAATAATTCATTACTTAGTGATGCTTTTGAAGCAGTTATTGGTGCTTATTATATTGATTCTGGTATTGAAGCAGTTCGCAATTTTATAGAACCTATCTTTGCTAATGCTCTGGAAAATCCTGTTGATTCTATACAAAATATAGAAGATATTAATACTGATAATCCGATAGGTTTTCTTCAAGAGCGGGTACAAGAAAAATTTTAAATTGAGCCTGAATATGAAATTGAAAGAGATGGTGGAGCAGACCATAAACCAGAATATACAGCTTGGGTTTTTATCAATGATGTAGAGTGTGGCGAAGGTCACGGTCGTAGTAAAAAAGAAGCAAAAAAACTGCTGCTAAAGATGCACTATCTAAGTTAAAAAGACAAGGATTAATATAGATAGATACCAACCAAATAAAAATTGCAATATGACTAATAAACTACCCAAATTTAAAAACCAAGAATTCTTAAAAAAAGCTCTAACTCACCGTTCCTATATCAACGAAAGTCAAGGAGAAGAAGACAATGAAAGTCTAGAATTTCTTGGGGATGCTGTGCTAGGTTTTCTAGTAGGAGAATTATTATATAAACGTTATCAAGAAGAATATGATTTAAAACCTAAAGAATTAACCCGCATTCGTTCACTTTTAGTAGATGAAAAACAACTGGCAAAATTTGCACTGCAACTCGGAATAGATAAATTAATGCGCCTTGGTAGAGGAGCAGAAAAAGACGGCGGTCGTCAAAATCCAGCATTACTAAGTGACACCTTTGAAGCAATAATTGGAGCCTACTTTCTCGACTCAGGAATTACCCCTGTCCGTGCTTTTGTTAAAAAACTATTTATACCTGTTGCAGATGATATAATTTTCCCAGATTCTCAGACTAATTCACAACCAAATGATTTAGTAGATACTAAAGGTAAATTTCAACAGTGGGCATTAGCAGAATTTGGAGAAAATCCTCAGTATGAATCCGATAATGGAGAAGGTCCTGACCATGCCAAAATATTTACTGCTAGAGTTAAAGTTAAGGGTAAAGCATATGGTGTGGGAACAGGAAATCGTAAGCAAGAAGCCGAAAAACGTGCTGCCGAAAAAGCCCTCAAAAAAGTAGGATTAATTTGAATAAGGAAGGCACGAGAATAATTTTGAATACAGATGTTAAGATTTTTTGTTACTTTATTTCTTCCTTCTTACTTCTTCCTTAGCGATCGTAATTTATAGCAAACATTTATAAAGGTGGTATTAATTATGAATCAAACCGTAGAAAAAATACGTTGGAATATTTACGATTTAGATGTACTTCCCCAAAATGAATCAAATATATATGAAATTATTGATGGAGAATTATTCGTCACCAAGGCACCTCACCGCCGACACCAACAAATTTGTGGGAGAATTTTTCAGCAACTTAATATTTGGTCAGAATCTAATAATTTAGGTGAAACTATTATTGCTCCTGGTATTATTTTTTCTGAGTCAGATAATGTTTCTCCAGATGTGGTTTGGATAAGCAAAGAAAGACTATCTCAAATTGAAGATGAAGCAGGTCATCTCACAGATGCACCTGAGTTAGTAATACAGGTATTATCTCCTGGCAAAAATAATGAGCGTAGAGACAAGGAAGCAAAATTAAAATTATATTCGGTGGAGGGAGTACAAGAGTATTGGATAGTTAATCGTTTGACCAAACAAGTAGAAGTTTATCGGCGAGAAAATGCCAGATTAATTTTAGTTGCAACTCTCTTAGATGAGGATGAAATAACTTCTCCTTTATTACCCAATTTTTATTGTTCTATTAGTAGTTTTTTTCGAGATTAAAAAAATAGAGAATTTACTGATTTGGTGGGATAAGTAGGTAGGCGGGAAAATTTATAACTATATAACGAAAAGTTAAATTTTAGTTCTAGACTTAAATTTAATACGTTGTGTACTGCATTTTCCTCTTTTTCGTCCTTGCTGTGACTCCATCCATTACCCCATAAGCAAGGTCTAACTAATCACATAGTTTCCGTTTTTCGTGCCTACCTACTTAGTACAGATAATTGTACTTGGTTCTGCTTTTTATCTAATTCTTGTTTCTGATTTATCCCTGTTAACATCAGAGAAAATAAATACAACAGAATTAATCCTGATTTTATCTTTTCTAGTAGGATTTAGCGATCGCTTTGCTGATAGTTTATTCAATACTCTTATTGAAAGATATAGCAATCCTCCGCATATTCGTGGCAAAAATATAGCAAAGAGCGCTCAGGTATTTACAATGTCCAGCTCAAAGTGCAATCTAGAAAAGGTCTACAAAAAATAATGTGTAAATATGCCAGCGCACATTGCTATATCACTGCTTTTTAGGGAAGACTTAACTGGGAACAGGTGGGAGTTTCAACTTTTTTATTTACTTTTTAATTTGTCACAACCTATTTAGGATTGCTATATATAAAGGATGCAAGGAATAAAGATAAAGATAAAGCTGAGACCGAACTGCTAATAGCTGAATACTCAGAAATAACAACCTTAAATCTTTTTCGACTTACTACTTTTTTTCAGGGTAGAAGCTTGAGTTGCCAACCTAATTAACTTATAAGGAGAGGTACGACTACTCACAGTAATTCGAGAAATTCGGTATTTATTTCTCAGATAATTTACCTTCAAAAAATTATCATCATAAATAAACCCAGTCAGATGATACTTTGGTAACTTCCTCTCCACCCTTTTATTAATAGCGCCGTAGGGATAAGCAATATGAGCAGCAACAATTTTATTCCTGTCTAAATCATTAGTACATTTCCTCAGAGCCAACTTAGCAAAATATAGCTCTACATCTAATTCTTTAGAACTAATTTTAGTCAAATTTTTATGAGTTAATCCGTGGGATTGAACATCATAAAAATCTTGTTGATATCCTTCTCTTAAATCATCACAACTGAGATGTGGTAAATCTTTGCCATTATCAATTCCCAGAGTATTAGGATTAATAAATAACACAAATTTTACTTTATCACCATATTTTTCCTCCATACTCTTTAAGATTGGCATTCCATTTTTATGTACACCCTCGTAGCCATCATCAAAAGTCAACATTACAGGTTTTTGACCAATATGTTCGGTGGGTATTGGTTGAGATTTATTAATAAAATATATGAATAAATCTTGAGAGGATAAAAACCAATAATTTTTCTGAACTAAATACTCTATAACCTTTTCTAAATCCTGCTTAGTATAATCCATATCAGACAGACGGCGATATGGTGGTAAATCAGCTTTATTTTGTAAATCAATAATGTCGTGGAAACCAAAAATGGGAATTTTTACAGTTGGAGATTTAACAGTTCCAGCAGTCAAACCCAAACTAACCATAAATATTAATGAAATGTATATAAGTTGACTGCCCCACCTCGGTAGAAACTTAATTAAAGATAAATGTTTGTACAAATGTAGAATAATTAAATTTAACCTCTCTATAATAGACGTTAGGGGTTGAACTAGATTCATCTTAATTTCCCTTGTCAAGTCTAGAATCGATTTGTGATTAATCATATCTCTCCCCAATCTTTAATCCAAAACCTGTAAATTATCTACAAGTACCGATGATAATATCACTATTTTTTCCAGACTGATGTAAAAAATTTAGATCATCTTTATGTGATGATTTTTTGCTGTTATAGTTTCACAGCAGAAAATAAAAGTTAAGTGACAACAGACTATAGCAATAATTGTTTTCCTGGGATAAGCGATCGCTCTTTCAGCTACTCGCAAAACCCATCCCGAAAATTTGTGGCGTTATTTTGCTGAATTGGTATTAATATAGACGGAATTTAACTATAGATAGGGATTTGTGTAATATCTGTAGTATTATAGGTTAAGAATAGTTAAGCATAGAATAAATCAAACCAGGAGGTGAGTCCCATGTTTAAGCAAGAGAATCAAAATCTCAAAGTAGTTAAACTGGCTGAAGGAATCTTAGTTCGTACTCAACTCAAAAGTGATTATATACCAGCACTGCGTTCTGGATTTGCAGGATACCCAGTTAACCCTCGTTGGAGTGGGGTAAAATTTTACGCTTGGAAGACAGGAAAACAGTGGCGAAAGGCGTTTTTGAATGGTGAAATGGTAGTACGTCCGACTGACTCAATATTGGTGTCCGTAGATGAAATAAAAAACTCAGAAGAAAAATTACATTCTGTACAGTGGGGCAACCAAAATTCATTATTCGCTAACTTACGTCGGCCAGAACAATTGACAGTTTAGCTGTTTTGTGCAGTTATGGATAATTATTGATTGAGATAGTTTTACCATAATCTACCTTCATGTATAGAATTATCTTTATAAACCCCGTAGAGACTATTTCCTCTCTCTACGGGGTAATTGTATAATCATAAAATCGTCAAAAAATAATTATTTTCCCACTAGTGATAAAGGATTATATGTCTACTCAAAATACTCATAATCTCACTGTTGATGAAGCTGAAAAATTTCTCAATCAATTTACTTGTCAAGGAGTAAAATTATTAGAATCTCCAGAGCAAAAAGCGATAACTCGTGCAGCAATTCTATTATTAACTGGTGCATCTGATTATCAGATGCTTGGTATTTGTGCCAGTACAAATCAAGAAGGATTTACAGCTTTAGACAGTTATTTAACAGCTTTAGGATACAAAACTACGTTAGTTAATTATTCTGATTTTAACGCGATTCAAGGCTCAGTTTATATCAAATTTAACGGTTTGAGAGAATCATATCATATAGATTCTTATCATGGAGAATATCGTGGAGTATTAGTATCTTGTCAATCGAATGATGGGGAAGGAGTTAATGGAACTTATGGTTATTTGCCACTAGATTTATTTATAGACTAAAAGTAAGCATTTAGCGCTTCAGCAGTCAGCTTTTTATACAAAATACGCTTGCATTCAGCTTTTTAGCGAACGAAAATTAATAAGTATCGTAATTCTCTAAAATATTCCACTAAAATATTCCAATAGTATAGTATTGGTATGAAGCTAATAGCTGAAAGCTGACTGCTTTTTGCGCAGCATTCCGCAGGAAATACTTACGATAAAAAATAGTTGAGATTGACTCTACTGATAACTGATAACTGATAACTGAAATGACACCTAATACCTATAATCAAGTAATGTACCAAGACTTTTTGAAAATAGTATTAGTAATACCAATTACCAAAAACAACGCTATACTTGAGAAGTTCTAAAATTATTAATTAATAACTACAATTTATTGATTTTTAGTCATTAAGTGCCTGTTTTTTATCTGTTTTTTTGTCTTTTTATCACTATACCCTAGCACTTCATAAGATGTAGCAAAATTTTCTGAAAATGGTATTAGTACATACAAACTACCCAAGTATAAATAAAGTCGATTAATGCCTGATTTATTGTTGCTTAAAAAAAGGGAAAAGGAGTTGGGGAAATTTTCCTCAATTCCTTTTTTTGATTAGATATTACTTAACCATTTCAGCCTCTTTTTCTGGTGTAATATCTTCTTCAGGTAATCCGAGCATTGATTTGTACATTTTGATATACTCCTTAGCTGATTCGTCCCAGCTAAAGTTCTCTCTCATGCCACGTTTTTGCAAATCCAGCCATTGATCCTTAAACCGGAAAGCTTCACAAGCTCGAACCATTGCAGTAAAAAAGTCTAATGGTTCATACCGATCAAAACAATAGCCAGTACCAGCATTATTAATCGGGTCATGGAAAGAAACCGTATCCACCAAACCACCAGTACGACGCACAATAGGCACACTACCATAACGCATTGCCAACAACTGACTAATACCACAAGGCTCAAAGCGACTTGGCATCAGGAAAGCATCAGTACCAGCATAAATTCGCCTCGAAAGAGCATCATTTTGCAATAATTGGACACTCATCCGACCGGGATAACGGGTAGCAATTTGCCACATTTGAGTCTCATAGTAGCGATCGCCTGTCCCCAACAAAATAAACTGACAATCTGTATAAGCCATGAACCTATCCAAGACTTGCAGCATTAAATCAAGTCCTTTTTGCTCTACCAGTCGGGATACCATTCCTACCAAAAAGGTATTCTTATTTACTTCAAAGCCTACCTCTTCTTGAAGAGCAACCTTATTAGCACTACGTTTTTCTAAGGTATCAATGGTATAAGTTTGAGCAATATACCTATCATTAGCTGGATTATAAAAATTAGTATCGATACCGTTAAGGATACCATGCAACTTACCACTGACAAAAGACATTAAACCTTCAAGGGTTTCACCATAAGCAGCAGTTTGAATTTGAGCTGCATAGGTGGGGGACACGGTAGTCACGCGATCGGCAAACTGCACTGCTGAAGCCATGGTATTATGTCCTTCCATATACCATGGACACCAGGTAATCCTTTCTAATAGCCAGCGCCATGGCCCCTGATAAGCAAAGTTGTGAATTGTAAAGACAGTCTTAATATCAGGGGTTTCGTGCATCCAGACTGGAATCATACCTGTATGCCAGTCGTTACAGTGAATAATTTCTGGTTTCCAGCCATTCCAACAAAACTCAGCCGCTCCATTAGCAAATAGAGTAAACCTCCACTCCTCATCATCTCCGTAGTAAATGCGACGTGGCCAAAAAGTCGGATGACCAAAGAGGTATAATGGCACGTCACTTTTTGGTAGTACGGTCTCATAAATGTTAAAACTTTGATACATGGCACTTCCTGACCAGACTGGTTCCTCTGGAATTTCCATCTTGTCACCTAAGAAGCCATAGTAAGGCATGAAGATACGGACATCATGGCCCATTGCCCGTAGGACTTTCGGCAATGCTCCAACTACATCCGCCATACCACCAACTTTTGCTAAAGGAGCTACTTCAGCAGCCACAAATAAAATTCGCATAGTTTTATAAGTTGCGTTCCCTTTTTGATGCTCAATATCGTCATCATACCTGTACGGGCGCACCTAGACTATAATTCAAAAGTCAAAAGTCAAAAGTTAAGTAAAAGCAGAGAGCGGAAGGCCGTATTTGAAGGTATAAATTACTATTTGAAGGTGTTCACTAACATTGGCCTGATGCTTGGCCTCATATTAACGCAATATTATTAGAAGTAAATTAATCTTTGACAAAATACAGGATAAATTGAATTACTATAGATGAAAAATAGATTATTTTAGCATATAATCTTATACGCATTTTAAATGTATATTAGCAAGTCAGAAGTTTCTCCCCGCGGAGCCAGGGGTAATATCAAATCCGGTTAAATACTTATTATATAGTTGGGAGAGATGGGGGGAGTGGAGAGATTGAAAGCTTGAAGTAATTATCAAATTCTGAACATACACTCGTTGAACCGGATTCTATATTAACAAGTAATAAGGGTTTTCCTTTGAACGAGGCACACAATAATAAGTCGTTTAGATGCACAACAGCTTATTAGTGGAATTCAGCAATAAAATGGTAATGTTTGGTAATTACTTTTTGGTTTGAGTCGCAGAATTTAGAGGTAGAGGAATTGGGCGATCGCTAGTTTTTGATTTGGAAAAACAGGTAAAAAAACATATTAGTCTTACTCTTTGGTTTGGTACTAATGATGAAGATAACCAAATGAGTCTAGCCAGAGTAAATCTTTCAATAAAAATCTTTGGCAAAGCATCACAAAAATCAAAAAAATGCGCGATTATGCCTACAAGTTTTATCAGATAATTGGTCTAATAATTGTCGGAGTAATGCCAGATACAAACCTGTTGGGAAAACGAGATATTTGGATAACTAAGAAAATAATTGTATTTTTAGTAGAGGTTTAATTTTGGCGACAAAAAATACATCCTCAACATTTTTTTAATAAGTATTTTTCCAAATATTCCCAATGTTTAAGTCCGTATTCTTTTTGCAGTAAATCCTTCAGATTATTATCAATAACTAATTCTTCATCCTCACTGTTTTGAAATAAAGATTCAGGAGAAAGTACCTCTTGTAAGTCTGTAAGTGTATCAATCAAAGTAGCTATAGAATAATGTTCCTCTACCCATTCCACGGGACTAGGTATTTCTGAACTCAAATTTATCTGGTTATTCATTGTATTTTTTTCAGGAGAGTTATTATTAGTTTTAGTCTCCATAAATCATTTAAGTTAAATACTTAACTAAAAACTCTAAATTGTAAATTAATATTCGATGTTAATACATTATTTAATGATTGACAATATATTTTCAGTGAAACTAGTCAAATGGATACTGTGATAATTTGCAGAAATTTTAGCGATCGAGATCAATGTTAGATAATATTATTTATGAAATTGTAGATATTTTGTCAACAACCGGAGGCTTACTGATAGTCTGTTGAGATCAAAGTATTTGAAAAATATTAAAACAACTCAAAACAGATTTTATGGATAGTATTTTTATTCAAATAGTGGCCTATCGCGATCTAGAATTAGTCCCAACAGTAGAAGAAGCAATCGCCCATGCTGCTCATCCTGAACGCCTCTCTTTTGGCATTTGTTGGCAGTATGGCACCGAAGAGGAAAAAAATTATATTAGTAAACTCAAAGGTATAAAAGATTGTCGGATTAATGTGGTTCCAGCTTCTGAAGCCCGTGGTGTTGGTTGGGCCCGTTCTCTGGTACAAAAGTTGTGGCAAAAAGAACACTATACCCTACAAATAGATGCTCACATGAGGTTTGCGCCTGGGTGGGATGAAGAATTGATTAAAATGCTAAAAGTTTGTCCCAGTAAAAAACCTATTCTGAGTACCTATCCTCCTGCTTACAGACCCCCCAGGGAATTAGTGGGGAATACACCAAGTCGATTAGAGGCCAATAAGTTTGGAGACCCTGGTACTTTAACCTTAAGAGGAGTGGGGGATCTGAGTCAATGCAGCATTCCCCAATTAGGAACTTTTGTCGCTGCGGGATTTATTTTTGCAGATGCGTCAATTATTGAGGAAGTTCCCTACGATCCAAATATTTATTTTACTGGGGAAGAGGTGCTATTTGCAGTTAAAGCTTGGACGAGGGGATGGGATATTTATCATCCTAATTCTAGTGTTTGTTGGCATTTTTATAATACTGGTAAAAAACGGGTTGTCCATTGGGAGGATCATAAAGATTGGTGGGTTCAAAATAAGATATCTGAGTCTCGTTTTCGTCAAATTTTAGAAATGGAAGATACGACGGAAGATTTTGGTATTTATGGTTTAGGAAATGTCAGAAGTTTGTCAGAGTATGAAGCATTAGCTGGTGTAAATTTTAAGGAACGTTGGTTTATTCGTTTTATTTAGAGAAAGAATAATTCAGAAAATCCTATTAAGATATTTCCAATTTGACCTGAGCCAGATTAATTTTTATAGCGGTATCAGAAAATTAAACTATTTAGTATCACAATAGGGATTCTGTACAAGGCTGTTTTTTCAATGCTATCCATCAACCATTGATTTCTATTTCTGTCAAAAATTAGATTGGATATTAAGCTTTTACAGGCAGTTTTACTATTTTTCATCTAATACTTCAACTAAACTTTAATCTTGGCTTTATTATTGTTCTTAGCAAAAGTTTTAAAAGCATAAACTTGAACTTTCCTGACTGAATTCCACCAAGCAATCTAAACATGACCTTTATTGAGAGTAGGGTCTCTGGGGGGATTATTAATCATTAACTACAACTTTTCCCAAGTATCAGCAGTTACTTGCTTGGTATATATTTTGGCTATAAAACCTGGTTTATTGGTTTCGTAAATATCTGCTTCACCACCACTACCGACTTTCTTTCCTAGATTAATCCATTCTCCAGTATTTGTACATCTGAGACAGTTCATCGGAATTAACTATTTTTGTTTACAAAAAGGTCAAAAATCAAAATTAATATGAGGCTATAGAAAAAGTAAGCTAATATGGCAAAGGTTTGGTTGAGAAAAGTTTTAATCAAAACACAAATTAATGTCTACGAACTTTGGCAAGTTTTATCAGAGGTTTTAGGGGAAGAGTTAAATAAGTCGAATTTTTGTGCTACGGTTGAACGTTTGGGAATTGCAAATTATCAGTCTCCCGTAATTGGAAATAATGTTCGTGTTAATAGTATAAATATTTGCCCTAATTTAGAAAAACTAGAATCAGAAAATAGGGATGTAAATAATGAATAAAATTACGAAAATACAACATCATCAAATCCAACTATCTATAGAAAATGTCTTGCGTACCACAAAATTAAATACAGTTTCTAAGTTAGCCAAACTTAGGTATAACACCAGAACAAATTGCGGAAGTTCTCAATTTACCCTTAAATGAACTTCAGGAAAAGATAGATATAGATTAAATTTTTGTTATTTATAGTTGGAATGGGAAGAAAGACTACAACTATACAAATAAAAAAATTAGGGAAGTCAAAATACTACTAAATTACTTGGCATAATATTAGCAACTGTTTATAAATTTTTTACATCTCGCAAAGGTTTTTGAGTCGGTACACCAACCGGACGGGGATAATTTATTGGAGTTTTACCTACTTTCCGCAAATATATACAATTACGGATACTGTCACTTAATGGAGTTTTAAATTCCTCAATAGTCTCTATTTTCCCTCCCAAAAGTTTGACAACTTCTGGTAAATTAGCTTTTTCATCAGTTGTGAAATTTCCCCGATATAAAATTGCAATTCCACCTATTTTTAACAATGGCAAAGCATATTCAGCACAGACTACTGTAGGTGCAACAGCTCTCAAAAGAGCAATATCATAAATTTCTCTATATTGAAATAGACGACCAATTTGTTCAACTCTGTTAGTTATCGTTAAAACATTTTTGATGTTTAAATCTGCTAATATAGTTTCGATAAAACTAATTTTTTTGCGGGTTGAATCAACCAGGGTAAGAGTATATTGAGGTAAAGTAATCGCAACTGGTAATCCTGGAAAACCAGCACCAGTACCAATATCAATAACTTTTTTTTCCTCTGGCAAATTTATTTGATTTTCTAGGATAAACTTAATACCTCTGAGAGAATCCCAAAGATGTTTTTCCCAAAACTCTTCAGGGTTAATAATTCTGGTTAAATTTAACTTTTGATTGCCGATAATAATTAGCTCGTATAGTTTTTGAAATTGCTCTATTTGTTGTGATGTTGGTTGCCAATTTAATGTTTCTTGCCAAACAGAATTATTTTCTGGTAGTTGCTCTATATGATGATAGTTCATTTCACTTTTTATATTAATTAGGTTTTGCTGACAAAAATTATAGGGGTGAGGTTTAGTAGTTAGTAGTCAGTAGAAAAAGGCATTATACCAATTACCAAAAACAACCCTATACTTGAGAAGTTCTAAAATTATTCATTAATAACTACAATTTATTGATTTTTAGTCATTAAGTGCCTGTTTTTTATCTGGTTTTTTGTCTTTTTATCACTACACCCTACACCCCACACCCTAGACCCTACCACTTCATAAGATGTAGCAAAATTTTTGATAAATGGTATTACATAAAAACATTGTTACTCAATTTTTCCGCCATTATCTGCTAAAAATATAAGCATTTTTAGCAGGGCTATTTCGTTCTAATTTATGACTTTTTGTGCAAACCACGAAAATATGGCTTTTCAAGGATTGAAGTTTAGAGCAACCAATATCTAAAAGCTAGTAAAATTGTCACTTTATTCTAGAATGAAATAGCCCTGTATTTTTAGCAATTAGTTGTTAAAAACTGGCACTTTTTTCCTAAAGTCAGACTACAGATACCTTGATATCTTGACTTTCAATCTTAATAGATACTTTTACAAGTTTTGTTTAAGTTTATGAAATTGCTATAAAACCTTAGAGATTGAATGTATCAGGAAATATAAAAAGGAGATAGGGAACACTTAACTGGGAATAGGGAATAGGGAATAGGTCCGAAGAAATCAAGACAAATATTTGTCGCTATTAAATCTAGGAATATATGTACTGAATACTTCTCTATCTACCAAATTTCAATCCCTTGAAGTATTACCGCTTTTAGATTTTAGTCACTTGTATGCTCTCTTAATAATTATTTGACAAACAGTCTCTTAGTCTCTAATACAAAATCTGATTAATTAGCCATAATAAAAATGTTCTCCCTGCTCCCTGTTTCCGAAAAAGCAGTAAGATTTTTGCCACTAATAAAATAGGATTTCTATAATTATTAATTATCAATTTAATATCTGCTTCAATTTTGACAGAGAGAACGGTCATTATCAGAAACATTAGGATTAGTATCTAAATAATCACCAACTAAATTACAAGCTCTTACCAACAAATCATCCAATGCCAAATTCCACAAAATTACCCTTTTATCTCTACTACCAGAAGCCAACAACTGACCATCGGGACTAAAACTTACACTCATCACACTATCTTCATGACCAATCAAAGTTTTTAACAAAGTCCCATCATAAAGACTCCATAACTTAACTTTACCGTCATAACTAGAAGCAGCAATTATCTGACCGTCAGGACTAAAACTTACACTAGTAACACTATCACTAGCACCCTTCAAAAAAGTTTTGATTAACTTACCATTGATACTCCAAAGCTTAACCGTATTATCATAGCTTGCTGTAGCGATCGCCTGACCATTAGGACTAAAACTCACATCCAAGACCCAATTATTGTGTGCATTAATAGTTCTTAACAACACACCATCTGAAGTCCAGACTTTAACTGTACCATCATCACTCGCAGAAGCAAGCATTTTACCATCGGGGCTGAAACTTACACTATTAACCCATTCTTGATGTCCAACTAAAGTTTTGAATAACTTACCGTTACGTTTCCATAATTTCACTGTTTTGTCTTTACTTGCGGAAGCAATAATTTGACCATTTGGACTAAAGCTAACGCCCATTACACTATCAGTATGTCCGATCAGATCGATTTTTTTGACAGTAGGATGATAATTAGTCTTTGGTTTTAAATACAGATCGGAACAACTTTTTCCTAATTCTGTTGAGAAACATGGGAGTTTGCTTGTAGCTAAAATTGTATTAGTGAAAATTGTATTTTTTTTCTGTGCAAAAAAGATATTTTGACTGAGAGAATTCAACTGTGGTAGTCGGGAAAAGTCAGAAGGAAGAAGACATAAATTACCAGCCACTTTTAGCAAACAAGTAAACTTAGTGAGCGGTCTGAGTCTGTAGAATTCATAGTTTTCCTGGGGACAAAACCTATTGAAGACAGCCATTAACCTTTTTTCTGCTAATAATTCACAATGTCTCCACTTGTTATTTTGTAAAGACTCTGTAAATTCTGTTTGGGAAACCATGTAAGATATTTTTTCCCCACTAGTGGAGTCATACTGATAATCTCGAAGATAGTTGGGAATTCGTCGCCAGTATCTCGCTGAATTTAGCAATTCTGAATTCCAGATTTTCTCTGGTGAGTTAAAGTACCACAACTTAACTGTATTATCATAACTACCACTAGCAAGAATCTGACCATCCGGACTAAAACTTACACTTACGACTCTATCAGTGTGTCCCCAGAGAGTCTTAAGCAATTTACCCGTACGACTCCATAGCTTAATATTATTATTTTGAGAGGCAGAAGCTAAAATTTTACTGTCTCGACTGAAGTTTACCGCTAAAACTCTATGTTGATGTCCCTGGAGAATATTTAAAGAACTACTTTTCAGATTCCACAACTTAATAGTTTTGTCATAACTACTGGAAGCTAGAGTTTGACCATCCGGACTAAAACTAACTTGAGTTATCATATCTCCATGACCATAAAAAGTTTTTAAAAGTGTTCCTTCCAAACTCCAAATTTTGATTGTATTCTCTGCACTTGAAGAGGCTATGGTTTTACCATCGGGGGAAAAGTTAGCACTAAGAACAAATTTTTTGTGTCCGGTGATCGTCCTTTCTAGAATAGGAATGTTTCCTGATGTTGTTTCCGAAAAGCGCCAAATTTTGACAGTTTTATCCTCACTTGCTGTCACCAAACTACGACCATCAGGAGAAAAGTTAACACTGTATACCTTTTGATGATTATTACTTTTGTTGTGTTGTAGGGTTGCTAATAGATTGCCATTGAGATTCCATAATTGTACAGTACCGTTGTCAGTAGCCGCCGCAATGATTTGCCCATCTGGGCTAAAGCTTACCCAGTTAATAACAGCTTTGGTATTAATTATTCTCAATAATAAACCTGTTTTACTCCAAATTTTGATGGTTTTGTCTAGGGAACCAGATGCTAATATTTTGCCATTGGGGCTAAAGTTGACGGTTGTTACCAAGTCAGTATGACTTTTTAGGGAGAGAGGTTTAATTTCTTCTTGCTTTAGATACCAAATTTTAACGGTGCGGTCGTGGGAAGCGGAGGCGAGGTAGTTTCCATCTGGGCTAAAATTAACTCTGCTTACACTTCCTGTATGACCTTTTAAAGTTTTTTCTAATTTGCCGTGGTGACTCCATAATTTAATTGTTTTGTCTACACTAGCAGAGGCAATTAAGTTACCTTGGGGGTTGAAAGTAACACTCCAAATAACGTCACTATGGCCTTCTAAATTATTATATTCTTTGACTCCATAAACTGCTTGTTGTAGGGAAGCAGCTATTCTATATTTGGTGTCATTTGATAGGTAATTTTCGTCTAATTTTTGTTTGAGATTTTTCCATTTTTTACCCGCTCTTAGACTTTCTATCAGAGCATCAAATCTATAGTTTGAGAAAAATAATGCTTCTGAAACTGCTGTCATGCTATTAATATCTGCTCGTTCTTTTTGGGCTTTTGCTACTTCTTTTTGAACTTTTGTTCTTTGCCAAAATCCTAATGTTGTTATGGTTGAACCTGACATAAAAACTATTCCAACTATTGCTGCTGCAAGTTGTCTTTTTAAGACGGTGTTTAATTGAGATTTACTGATGACTTTTTCGGCTTCTGCCTGCTTTTTTGCAATTTCAGCTTGTTGAATTTCAGCTTCTGCTTGACGCAATCTTTCTTCTAAATTAAATCTTTGACGGATTGGTTGGACTAAGTAATCGTGAACTAATTGATACTGGGTTTCTAGAGATTCTTTTCTGACAAATAATATGCCTGAATCTATGAGTATTTCTAAAATTAGATCGAGTTGATTTTGGATTTGTTTATTGACTTGATTTCCCGATGTTAGTTTGGTGAAAAGCAGTTTTTCTGACGTTTTTTTAGTTGGTAAGTTTTGGAGAGGAGAATTCAGGATTATTTCTGATAATTCAGCTTTGGTTCTAGTATGTCTAGTGAGGTTATCGTTAGTCAGTGCAAATAATATTTGCATCGTAGTTTCTTCATTTTCTTTGCCACAATCTTTGATTACTTGTTCTAAAAATTCTCGGACTATTTTTTCTTTTGCTTTTTGAGGATTAGTGCCAAATTTCTGCTCAAATTGAGCTAGTGTGGTAATAACAGGTTTTTCTTCTTGGAGTTGGCTTCCTACTACTTGTAATTCTATGGGACGAATTTTTTGTTTTTCGTCGGCTAAACCATCAACTATAAAATCAATTAGTTTTGATTCTAAATTTAATTTAGATCGGTTTTTTAAGCATTCTATGATTGTATAGGCATCTTCTCTGGAAAAGTCTGTTACATGATAACGAATCTGTTTGTCTAATATATTGTTATTAATAATATCTAGATAATCAATAAAGTCGCATTCTAATAGGTAATGTAAATAATCTTCCCTCATGGATAAAATTACTTTAACAAAGGGGAGATTTAGACAATCTCGGAGAAATGTATAGAATACTTCTCTTTCTTCTCTGGTATTACTAGTAAAGAAAAATTCTTCAAATTGATCGAATATTATTACAGTTAATAGATTTTGTTCTGCATTGTATTTTAATTGGGAAATAATGAAGAATGCTACATCTTTAAATTCATCGGTAATTTCGCGTAAATATGGGCGAAATTTTCCCGCTTCTAAATCAGATTGATTTGACGAATAAGAGGAAATAATATTTGTCTTGGCTGTGGGATTACAAATATCAACTCCATAGTCAGATTCTTCCTTGGATAGGGATAAATACTTTTGATTTTTAGACAGCGATTTAATTTTTTCTTGATTTTGTTCTATGTTTTGATGCTCTAGATTTTTAACTTTGCTAGACAAAACTTTCTGCAAACACTTTTCTAATTCTCCTAGCCAGTCTGTATAAACTTGTACTACTACTGGTATTGTATCTCGTGCAGATATACTAATATTATTTAAAGCTGGTACTAATCCTGCATTAACTAAAGAACTTTTCCCCACTCCAGAACGACCATGAATAATTGTTAATTTGTGGTCGTTCCTACTAATTCTTTCTAGGAGATTATTAATATCTTTTTGACGACTGGAAGCTGTTATTTCTTCGGGTAAATTCTTCTCATAGTCTAATGATTCTTTGATGTAAGTTTGTTTTTGTGGTTGCAACTGAGATGCACCAATAAAAGCTAAAAGTCCGTATTGATGAGCAATTTGTCTCTTAGTTTTTTTTAAGCGAAATGCTTCTAAATATTTTCCTTGTTCATAATAAAGCGATCGCAATTCTGTTAAAATTTCAAGGTACAGTTTGGGGTCTCTACTTTCTTGATTTTTTAAACCATTTTGAATAGCATCTTTTTCGGTTGTTTCAGCAATTTGTAAATACTCTATAGCCTCTGGTTGACGACCTATTTCTCGCAAACTTTTTGCTAATAATAATAAGTAGGAATTTTTGGCTGTGGGTAATGTTATATTTTTTGCATAAAACAAGGTATGGAGAGCTTTTTCTGAGTATATTAGAGCTTGATACCAATTAGACCTTTCTAAGGCAACTTCAGCAAGAAAACCATAATCAAGTGCTACTTGTTGGTCATTTCCATATTTTAGATGTATATTTATCCCTTCTTCCGCAAGAGTTGCTAAATCTTCCCAAGCTTTCATATGTTTGATAACTTGTTCTAGTGTACTAATGACCTCGCCTACTAAGTCAAAACGATTTACCTTTTCAAATATCTGTTTTGACTTTTGAAGTATTAGTTTTGCTCGCTCTAATTCCTGACCTGTAGCAACGGGATTATGGAGAAATTTTAAATGATAACATAACCCTAAATCATATAAAACAATTCCTTGTTTTTCTAAGATAAATTTACTGTCGATAATTGACGAACTAATATACTCTTGCTCTAAATAGCATAACTTTCTTACTTTTTTTTGCCATAATCTCAGACTTTCCTGGTAATGAGCAATTGCACTATCTATCTTTTCATTACAATAATCATCTCGACCTAAAATAAATTCTATATTAGCTTTCAGAATTGCTTCTATTTCTTGACCACGACTTTCTAAATCATTAAGAGCTAACTCAATTTCTTGACGTTTACTTCTACATAAACCGTCAAACCATGAAGAAACTGGCTCAACTATAGAATCATTTGGTAAACTTTTATAGCTTGCACTTTTTAAACTAAAATCATAAATTGTTTGTTGTTGATTTTCCCAACCATAGATTAAATAACTTTCTACTTCTATCCTCAATAAATCTATTAATTCATCCGTGGCAAATTCAAATTTTATTGTAGCTGCCGCCCAACTTTTAAAGTCTGGTGCTAGTCTAATTAATTTAGCTAATAATTCATCTTTAATCCACAAAACTAGAGGAAAAGAAAAGTTTTTCCGAAATTCGTCCCTCACTTGATTAGTCGAAGTCAGTAGTTCATCTATTGCTTCTACTTTTTCTAATTCAAATATCATTAATGCAGAGGGGTCTGGAGATTTTTCTAGTTCTTTGTCAATAGTTGTATACAGAGTTTTGACAGATTTTGGTAATACTAATTCTTGAATTTCTACTGAAGACAGCTTTCTCAGTTCTGCCATCATTGTTTGCTGTAAATAGTGATAATTACAGCAAACTAAAATTAGTGAAAATTGTCCTTGAGAAAGAGTAATAGATCTCACGAGTCTTTTGAGCGATCGCTGATTATAAGCAACACTTTCTTCAAGATTTTTTAAACTTTTCATTTTGATTAATTATGTTTACCAAATCTCTGTCAAAAATTAAATTTAGACGTAAGAATTCAGCAGTCAGCCATCAGCTATCAGCTATGTGTTATTAACTCATTATTATACTAGAAGGAAATTATCCACCAAGGAGAATTAAAGTTGATTAATGAAATTGGCTGTAATCTAACCTCAGTTATTGTTTGCATAAGTTCATACATCTGATTGCTGACAGCTAATAGCTGAATGCTTACATTTAGACTAATTACTATTGACCCAGTTCAGATATCTTTTAGTTTCTGCCAATACTGGATTAATTCCAAACCAATGACCTTCTCGATCTCTATATTCAAATACAAACATACTTCGCAGTAAAGTTTGACACTCTTCTTCCCCTGTGACTCTCTGATTTTGTACTACTTGAAATAACAATTCCCACTCATCAAAAGTAATAGCTCTGATTAGATCATCACGATATTCTTGAATCACATTTTCCAAACATTCACGAGAGAAAGGAGGGTCTTCTTGTTGTAAACAACTGTAGAGTAACATCAAAAGTCGTCTCATGTGACCCCCGCTAATTCGGCAAAGTCTATTCAGAGTTTCAGGGGTATCAAATAGAGTTGGAATTAATTCTAAACGTTGTTGAGATGGTATTTTGGGAAATGCTCTAGCTAATACCATCTCTCGTAATAATGCCATCCCAGGCTCATAATCATTAGGTTTCATCGTAGGCTTTCTACACCTAGCTTGTATGCGTACCATTGGTAATACTTTTGGTTTTACTCCAAATCTACTAGATAGTCTGCCGTAGTCATTAGAGAACATTAATGTTAAAGGTATAGTATAGACTACATGACAATTAAGTTTTTTTAGTTGTTCACCTCGGTCTACAAATAGATATTCTGGCTGGGTGCGTCCCCAAGATTTGGGCGAGTTATCTACTCGATCTAGGTTATCAACAATTACCACCATTCCTTGTTTTCCTCTGCGTCTTAGCTCCGCATTGGCCCGTTCGAGTAATTCTTGATTAATTGATTCTAGAATGTTGCTGGTTCTAGGTTCAAGGTATTGTCTTAATTGAGAACGTAATTTGGGGGAGTCTTTGGTTTTAGCTGTAATTTTGCCAATACCAATGGATAATTCGGCTTCTCCTGATAGCTGTATCGGAGTTTGTAAGACTTCTGCTAGTTCCGTAAAAAGTTTTTGGAAATAGCCTGGTTTGAGTTTTATACCAGCTTGTTCCATACTTTCGCTGACTTGACGAGCGATCGCCAGCAAAATATCACTGATATCTACGTCCCCCATGTCTAGGTCTTCAGAAGACTCGAAGTATACAACGTGATATCCATGTTGTTCTAGTTTATCCTTGAGTCGGAATAGTTCAGTGGACTTACCACACCCTATATGGCCTGTAAATAGTTGACAGGTGGGATAGTTTCCAGATAGCAGTGTTATGGTTCTTTCTAGTTCCCTGATAATGTCGCTACCCCTGACTCTGGCAAAATCTATATAATATTGTCTATCGTCTGGATTTCCTACAACTAGAGTTTTGCTAGGGTTACAGGCTTTATAAAATTTCACTAAGTCTGGCTGTGTCAACAAAGTTTTTCCCATATACTTATACATAGTATTATTACTTAGTATTTTGTGGGATTTTTGTCTTTTGTGTAATAGGTATCTAAATACTTAGGGGTAACAGTATAAAGGGTGATAATATTATAGGGGTTTGGCTACAGTAAAGTTATTCAGTTGTAAATTATAGGTTGATCAAACTAAATAATGAGAATTAAATTAAATATATTCTATTCCAGAAGTTTTTTGAATAATTCATACTAAGAGCAATTAAATCTCACAGGTTTACCTCGCAAAAATCAAACTAAACAATATTCAAGAAAGATGGGAAATATTTCCATAACTGTCTTTAAAAGGCATCATCAGCCTACACAGAAACCGGATGCGTTTGTGTCGGTAATTCGCTCAATTCTTACTATAAAAATTATTACTATACTGGCGGAATATATGTGGTTAAAATAGATAAAAATTGTGATGAACAGGGTTGATTTTGTATAAATATTAATTAGTGGGTGAAATGGTAAATGGCTAGTAGTATTGGGTCGGTTTCTCAGTCAGATTTAGCAAGTCGGCGACAAGTATTGCGCCGTCAACGACGTTTAAGAGTGGTAATTCTCATCTGGCAAATACTGGCAGTTAGTGGTTTAGCAGGGGGTCTTTTGTGGGCGATCGCTCAACCTATTTGGCTAATCACTAAGCCTGAACAGTTAACCGTAGAAGGTAATCAATTGCTTTCAGACCGGGCAATATTATCTTTAATTTCTTTAGACTATCCTCAATCTCTATGGGGAATTAAACCCCAGGAGCTAAGTGCAAATTTAGAATCTCACGGGCCAATTGCTAGGGCTAGGATTAGTCGTCAGTTATTTCCTCCTAGTTTGAAGATTTCAATTAGAGAACGACATCCTGTAGCAATTACTCAATTAAAAGGTAAGGTGGGTAATCCTGACTCACAAAATATGGGATGGTTGGATGCTTATGGTAATTGGATACCTTTGGAAAGTTTTTCTGCCTTGGAACGAACTGAGTCTTTGCCTACTCTAAAAGTAATTGGTTTTACTGAACAGTATCGCCCATATTGGCGTTTATTATATCAAAATTTAAGTCGTAGTCCTGTTAAGGTATTTGAAATTAATTGGCAAGACCCAGGAAACCTAATCCTGACAACTGAACTAGGTATAGTACATTTAGGGCCATACACTGCTAGATTTAGCGAGCAATTAAATGTTTTAGACCGGATGCGGAAGTTGCCAAAAAAAATTGATTCTCGACGAATGGCCTATATTGATCTGAAAAATCCAAGTTATCCCTTAATTCAATTGCCAGATGGGGCTAGGGGTATTAAAGGTCTCTCTAATTAGGGTCTGCTGAAAAAATTGGTTGGTAGGGGTAGGACACGGGCACGGGGAGACGCACCAGACGCGGAGATGGGGGAACAGGCGACGGTTTCGGCCATTTTATGTTTATGTGAAGAAATTTGCTTGAATTTCAGCAGCAAATTTTCGGATTTTGAGGCCAATAAGAGCCAATAACTAGGAGATAAATTGAAGATAAATTGAAGATAAAAAGCACTTTTGCTTTAGCTATCCTAAATTTTAGCTTGATTCAGCCAGCCCTAATTAAGTTTATTTTGCTTAAATAATCATTCATCTTCAACAAGAAAAAATTTCTATAAACTATAAAGACGATAAATTAATTGCTTAAGTTCCAGGCAATATAAAACTGGTTAATTTTATCAAATAGTTGTTGGTTTATAAATTTGTTGGTTTATAATCCAACATAACTTAAAATGTCACTCATTAACCTCTGCCAAGGGCTATCCTGGTAAGGTATTAATCAATGCTAATGTGAACGGTTCTCTGAACATTATCAAAAAAGCAGTCCCAAATGTCTTTGACCATGGGATATAGGAGCCAGTACGTTAGGCGGGTTCCCCGACGAGAAGCAACTAGCGTGGTGTTGTAGTTTAACAGGGTAACATCTGTAAAATAAGAATATGTCATATTTGACTATGTTTTTATGAACTATAAAATTAGCTTAAAGTAAAAAAAACTGTATACATACCATTCCTAATTAATAATGATAGTGAATAATCAACCAGGGGTCGGCCATGAAAATCCCCAATTTCAAGGACAAGGAAATTTTCCATTGCCAAAAAATGCCTCTAATCCATTCCGCAATAATTCAGCTTTCTATGGAGAACAAACTCAGAATCACGATCCCAAGGGTATAACAAAGGAAGAACTAAGGAGTGATGATAACATTGTGCCAAGTAGTGCTGCAAGAATCAAGGTAATTGGTGTCGGTGGTGGTGGGGGTAATGCTGTTAACAGAATGATTGCTAGTGAGGTTTCTGGTATAGAATTCTGGACAGTTAACACCGATGCCCAGGCTTTAACCCTATCACACGCTCCTAAACGTTTACAACTTGGACAAAAATTGACAAGAGGGCTAGGAGCTGGAGGTAATCCGGCTATTGGTCAGAAGGCGGCTGAAGAATCTCGCGATGAGATTGCTAATGCTTTGGATCACCCAGATTTAGTTTTTATTACTGCAGGAATGGGTGGTGGTACTGGTACTGGCGCGGCCCCAGTCATAGCTGAAATTGCTAAAGAAGCTGGCTCTCTGACGGTGGGAGTTGTAACTCGGCCATTTACTTTTGAAGGGCGACGCCGAATTACTCAGGCTGATGAAGGTATTGCTGCTTTACAAAGCAGAGTAGATACGTTAATCGTGATCCCCAATAATCGTTTGCTATCTGTGATTAATGAACAAACTCCAGTACAGGAGGCTTTTAGAATTGCAGATGATATCTTGCGCCAAGGTGTACAGGGGATTTCAGATATTATTACTGTGCCTGGGTTGGTTAATGTTGACTTTGCTGATGTTCGAGCCGTTATGGCGGATGCAGGTTCGGCTTTGATGGGTATTGGTATGGGCTCTGGCAAGTCTAGGGCAAAGGAAGCAGCAAATATGGCAATTTCTTCTCCTTTACTTGAGTCTTCGATTGAAGGGGCCAGAGGAGTTGTATTTAATATTACTGGTGGTACTGACTTAACATTACATGAGGTTAATGCTGCTGCTGAAACTATTTATGAAGTTGTTGATCCCAATGCGAATATTATTTTTGGTGCTGTAATTGATGATAAACTTCAGGGAGAAATCAAAATTACGGTGATAGCTACTGGTTTTAGTGGGGAAGTACAAACTAAGTCTGCTAAGGAAATGGTACAACCAAGACGACCTGTACCAGGGCCTATGCCACAAACTACTGAGGCTCCGAAAAAAGCACCAGGACTTGATATTCCTGATTTTCTGCAAAGGCGACGCACTCCACCTAAGTAGGGTTTGGTGAAAAAAGCAGAGTTTGGGGAGGGTGGGGAGAGTGGGAAGACAGAGAAAATAGGAGGAATAATTGTTCGGAGATTTTTCTGCCTCGCGTTACCCCGTTCAGGCTGACTTTTTGAGCTATTTTAACCGAAAAGCTGGTACTTTTTCACTACCTAAAATGGCAACCTTTATCTGTAAATGCTTTTATATTTAATCAGCAAGCCCTAAGTAGAATTATTAAGATGAATATTATGATAGCAAGGAAAACTTTCTTGATATCTAAACTCCCTATATATTTTTTATGGCTGATTTTATGGATTCAAGTATTCCTGTTGCTTTGACTATTGCTGGCTCTGATAGTGGTGGTGGGGCTGGTATACAGGCTGACTTGCGCACCTTCGCTTTTCATTGTGTTCATGGTACTAGTGCTTTGACTTGTGTCACTGCTCAAAATACTTTGGGAGTGATGAGGGTTGATGCTTTGTTGCCAGAGGCGGTAAAAGCACAAGTTGAAGCGGTTGTTGAGGATATAGGTGTACAGGCTACTAAAACAGGAATGTTGTTGAATCAAGAGATTATTTTGGCTGTGGCTGAGGAGGTGCAGGTTTTAGGTTTAAATAATTTGGTGGTAGATCCAGTGATGGTGTCCCGTGCAGGTGTTCAGTTGATTGATGATGTGGCTGTGGCAACTTTACGAGATGTTTTGCTACCTATGGCGAGTATTGTTACTCCTAATATTTATGAGGCACAGATTTTTGCGGGTATAGATATTAATAGTATTGATGATATGCGGCGGGCAGCTGAGAAAATTTATAATTTAGGACCGCAGACTGTCTTGCTGAAGGGGGGATCTATGAGGGATGAGTTGCGGGGTACTGATGTTTGGTTTGATGGCGATCGCTTTGCAATTTTAAGGACTTTGACAGTGGAGACTGGTAATACTCATGGGACTGGTTGTACTCTCTCGGCAGCGATCGCTGCTAATTTGGCTCAAGGAAAAGATTTGTTTTCGGCTGTGAAGTTGGCTAAAAATTATGTAACTAATGCTTTGAATTATGCTTTAAGTATTGGTCAAGGTCAAGGTCCTGTTGGACATTTTTTCCCTTTGTTATGAAATTTAGTCAATTAATAAATTCAGTTAGTAAATATAACATAAACATCAAAAAATGGCTAGGAGTTAATCGCTAATTAGCAAGTAGAAATTCCTAGTCATTTTTGAATTTCAAGATGTTAAGATTCAAATAATTTTATCTTCTATCTACTGCTCCCTAAGCGATAGTACTGACTATGACGCCAACTCAGATTTTTATTATTATCTTGTGAAGTGGATGATGCGGTTTTTGCAGAGGGGGATGCTTTTCTAATTTCTTCTTTAACTAGAGGAGTTGAGTGTTTAAGAAGGTCTCTTTGTACAGCAGCAAAAGCATGACGTACTGCTGTAGATATTTGCTTTTTATATTCTGCTTGGGCTCGTTTTGTTTGAAACTTCCAGCCTTCTTGACTAGATGCATACAGGGGTGGGAGACGATTTAGGGCATAAGTTTCTACATCAACTCGCTTAATATATTTTGCTAACTTTTGAGGCAGTTGGGTGATTTGACGATTTACTTCCTCAGCTACCATTTTTTCCATGATATTTAGATACTTTTTTGTGGAACTATCTGGCATTTATTTACTCCTTATTATTGATGAGATATATTGTTTGACTTTTTATCTAATGTTGATTACTCAAGACTCAGGAAGATTCTACATTTCAGTATTTATTCCTGTTATTTTTCTAGATTGCTAGTTAGTAGTTAGAGAACTGATGTTTCTGATTTGCTCTACTCATCTATTTTACACACTTATCTATAAATATTACCTACTAAATTACTAAATTGATTAAATGTTTCAAGTTAGTTTGAAGGGGGAATTACGGTTGTAATCAAGTCTTCTATTTTCTTGATATTTGGATTACCGGCTAAATAGCCAATACCTCTATGTAAATGTAGGCGCAACTGAGTAGCTAAGGTTTCTGAATCTACACCCATACCATCATTATAGCAACGTTGTTTTAAAGCTAATAATAAGATATCGGCAAATTTTCCTCCAAAAATTTTCCAAGTAAGTTCTACATTGCTATTGGCAGGAATTGGCACTGGAGATGGAATGGTTTTTTCTGCTAAAGAGTAACAAAATGCCCAACGACAAAGGATGTTCCACTGCTCTATTTTGGTGTTACGCTTGAGCTTGGTTAACTGATCTTTGGCTGTTTGAGAAAGCCTAATTCTTTCAATGGGTGGTTCCATAATAGTTTCTCAAGAAAATTTTTTATATTATGTAGTTTAGCTTACTGATCAAGTACAAACAAATCTTTTTAATCATAAGTAAAGTTTTTGCTTGTATAATTAAAAACTTTATTAATCTTCAAATACCAAAGTTATATAACTTGATGGAGATTTATTTTATACTTGAATTTAGTGATTTTATTCAGTTATATGAAGTAAAATATTTATTTCTCAAATTCATATATATTGAATAATATACAATTTTATGGTATGCTCTATATTTAATCAGCTAAATTCTCAATCAGGATAGTTTAATTGAGTTTAAAGCCAGTTTGAAGAGAGTACAGAAAAAAATATGTCCTAATGTATTTCCATAGCATTAGACCTCTTCAGAAAAGAGGGAGCAGGGAGCAGGGAGCAGGGAGAAATAATTTATGATTTATTTACGATAATTGATGTGATTTTTTATTATTAGGAGATGTCTAGGGCCTCGATTCAAGACTTACTTCGATAATTCTTAAGTTTAATAGACATCTCCGGAAAAGAGGAAGTAGGGAGTAGGGAGAAATACAGCATCTGATCGGGCTGATGATGTACAAGGCGTGAATTGAATTTCTTACAGTGCGGACATCTTGCCCACGATAGTTGTACCTGATAACATTGGGAAGGGCTGTAATTGATGTTTTCTTTGACGATAATTGATTTGATTTTCTATTATTGGAGATTTCTAATATCAATGACACAATTAACTCTAATCTAGGGGTTGCAGATTATGGAATGATACTGCAAAAAATCAGCTCAGACTTTGACTAAAAAAAAGCATTAACTAATTATTTTAGTAATTTCTTAATCCCGAATTCAGGCATCCAGAATCCAGAATCATGCGTCACTGTGCAATGCTCTAATCTAATACCTAAACAAAACCTAAGCTAATACATGGCCTGGGATTTTTTACGGATTAATTCAGTGGCCAAATGATGGAGGAAAATTTCAGCAATTAATTAGGGCTGGCTGAATAAAGCTAAAAGTTAGGATAGCTAAGGCTTTTAGAGCTTTTGATCTTGTTGGCCTCAAAATACGAAAATTTGCTGCTGAAATTCCAGAAAATTTCTTCAGATAAAATAGCGGAAACCGTCGCCTGTTCCCCCCATCTCCGTGTCCTACCCCTACCAACCAATTTTTTCAGCAGACCCTAATTAAGGGTTGACTACTAGTGGAGTTTTTGATAAAAATATAATATTACTTATATAATTATAGGTATATGCAATTTTGGATTAATCGCAAAATTGCCATTATACTAAAAATATATGTCAAATCAAAGGAAAAGTCAAGGGTATGAAAAAAATCCCTCGAATTTTTGCTTACCAAAAATAACTTTTTTTGACATTAGTTTGATTAAGTTTAGAATCAGATTCTAGTAAGTATTCATGAGCGATCGCCTCTGCATTACGGAGATTTTCCACTTCAGCTTTACCAATCTCAGTATCAGTAGATAAGAGAATAACCTGATGACTAGCAGCAGGAAAATAACGTTCAACTAAATTTTGACGATGAGAAGAATCTAACCGACCTAAAGGGGTATCAATAGTCACAGGTAAACGTCTACCAGAAACCCGTGCTAAACCCCACAAAAACGAAATGGCTAAAAGCTGTTTTTCCCCTGCAGAAATACGATGCTTAGGAACAACTTGTCCTTGATTATCATAGAGAGAAAGAGCAAAATTATCAGTATCAATAGCCACGCGATGCACCAAATCAGACTTATGTAAAAGGTAACGGAAACACTCAGTAACTTCTACCTCCAACTTATTCAACTTTTTCAAAGTTAACTTCTCCTTAAATAACTGCAAAGTCTGCTTAACTTTAGTAGAAGAATTAATGATATGTTGAATATTATTTCGTTCGATGGCTTCATCAGTATAATTGAATAATTCCTTCTTAGTTTGATTAATAGCATTATCCAATTTTTTACAAGTCTGCTCGCCATTTTCACAAGCAACTTGTGCCCTTGCCAACTCTGTTTGTGCCTCTTGCAAACTAGTTTCTAAAATCTTATAAGCTTCTGGGGATGCTGCTGTTGCCAACTGCTTTTCTAAAACATTAATTTCTAAATCCAAATCTTTCAGAGAATTCAGACTTTTACGAGCATTTTCCAGAGAAAACTCGATTTCATGGCGCAACAAATTCTCTAGTAAAGTTAGAGCCTCATCATCTGCCAATAACCAAGGTTCATCCGCTTCATTAATATCCTCTTCAAGTGTCAAATTTTCTTGATTAAGAAACTCCTTAATTTTACTAATTTTGCTAGTAGGAATAGACAACTTATTTAGATAATCAAACAAACGTTCATCTCTTTCTTGAAAAGCATCCAAAGCAATTTCTGCTTCATGGCGTAAAATTTCTACATCAGCTTGAGAACTTGCTTGTTCCAAAAGGGGAGAAATTAACATCAAAGGTAGAGAACCAGCAGCAAGTTCAACCATTTCTTCACGAGTTTTTGCCACCTCTAATTCTACATTTTTGAACTCCTCTTCTAACTGACTTCTTTCGGCAGCAATTTTTCCACCCTCAGAGATAAATTTTCGCATCGCTTTCTGTTGTTTTTGTTGAGCTTTTTTTAATTTCTTTTGCAACTCTCCTAAATTTGCTGTGGCAGCTTCTAAATCTGCTTTTTGCTGATACAGTTTTTGTTCAAGTTCTTCTAAATTGGTAAGTTCCGCAGTTTTATTAAGTTGTTTCTTTTTCCGAGTCACTAAAATATCTAAATCTGCGGCAAGACGTTCGGCTAATTCTAATCCTAATAATGATTGAATAGCATCCACAACTAGGGGGGGAGGAATTTCTAATTCAGCTAATTCTTTTACCTGTTCGCCGTCAAATAAAAATAGGTTAGAAATTCCCAAAGGTAAGAGATTTTCTATATATTCATCCCAGGTATTTGCAAGATAAGAATCAGGCCATTCACCGTCAAGAATTCCCAGGTTGTCTTTGCCATCTTTAGGATTTTTTTCCCAGGTGCGGACGATGCGATATTCGACAAATTGATCGTCTTGAATATGTTGAAAAGCTAATTCAATACGGGTTTTTTCTGTGGGTGGAGTGTTGCGGTTAACGCATTGACTAAGAAAGTCGCTATAACTTAAGTTTCCACGGGTAGAACATTGGGCACGATGACCATAAAGTGCGAGACGAATTGCATCTAGAAGGGTAGTTTTTCCGCCTCCATTCATACCTCCAAATAGGATAATGGGGTGAGGTTGGTTAGTGAGTGTGGGGCGGAGGTTTATTGTTTGTTTGCCGGAGTATGGTCCGAAGTTTTGCAGGACAAGTTCTAGGAATATCATTGTTTGCAGTTTAAGGTTAATAATTTTGGTGATTTTATAGCGATAAATGAATTTATTAGATAATGGCTGAAGTTGCTTTTGAGGAAATTATGTTCGATAGGAAAAATTAATTAGGGTTTGCTGAAAAAGTATTTTGGTAAGGGTAGGAGTAAGAAGTCAGGATAAATGGGAGTTATAGAGGAGGTAAGTAGGGCTGGCTGATTAAATATCAAAGTATTGAAAGATAAAGGTTTTAGCTATTTTAGGTGGTAAAAAAGTAGCAGCTTTGCGGTTGAAATTGCTCAAAAAGTGAGCCTGAACGGGGTAACGCGAGGCAGAAAAATCTCCGAACAATTATTCCTCCAATTTTCTCTGTCTTCGCAGATTTACCACACTTCCCACTCTCCCCAAACTCTGCTTTTTTCAGCCAACTCTAAGTAGGTAGGCGGAATTAAACCGACAATACTAAACGCTCTAACTTCCTTGTTGTCAAGGATTTAGGTTTTCAGGTTGAACCTTTATTTATAACTACCTACTTATTAGGAAAAATAATTTCTTAATTTTTCTGCCATATTCAGCAATTAACAATGAACAATTAATAATTAATAATTGCCCCTTCTTCAAACCGATAGGATTGACTAAAAGGAAAATTTTTGATTGACCTCCTTAAAAGAGGAGGCTTCAAACCTGAATCGTCCAATTATTAATTATCAACTATTAATTATTAATTATTCTGTGAGCCTTTAATGCTAACTTTTTGAACCTTTTGGAGTTAAAAGCTTGCACTTTTTCCAGACATAAAAAAATTAAAACCTTTACCTGTCAATGGGTTGATATTTAATCAATAAACCCTAATTACAAGCTGAATTAATACTAGTAAATTTTTCCTAAACCTGACTGAATTTTGACTTCTAACTCCTCATTGCTAAAGTTCACTTTAATTGACGACTAGGTACTTAGCAGAAATTTTAGATTCAGAATTATTCTGCGTGAATATCTTCTGAATTTTGACTGGAAAATTTTATGCTTGCCCAATTTAACTGTTTCATTTGTGTAGAAATTTTTCCTTGATTGACTGCTTCTTTTAGGTCTCTTTTATCGTGGGCGTTTTTAATAGCTTCTTCCTTAGAACGAGAACTTGTTTCAAAACATTGTTCGAGACTTTCATAAATCTTATATCGGTGAGACTTAATATAATATTGCCGTTCTGTATCTAACAGTTTTGCCATAAGTTCAAGG